>BNJT01000330.1_pt1 | contig 216430 bp, 204 predicted proteins | sample 8540491 | NCBI WGS metagenome assembly BNJT01 (sample SAMD00202455, study PRJDB9452) | human saliva metagenome | host: Homo sapiens
GGTGAACTCAATGTAGTCGTATTCTGGATTTTTCCTTATTCAGGTTGTGAATGCGGAAAATATTGAAGTCGCAGACAATAATGTAATCGCGGCGCTGCGAGTTCGGAAGCGTGTTAGAGTAGTTACGTGCCTGCTCGAAGGGAGTAACCATTACTCCTTGGCGCTCTTCTGGCTTATCCAGGTCAACACCAAGCGATTTCTGCCCAATGATGGTCTTTGCATCAGCAATAGTCACATCAATAAATCCACGTCGCGATGTTCGCTGTTCAAAAAGCACATTGGTGGTCACGTCTTCCATACCCACAACGTCTCTGAGTAGTTCTAGCCAGAAAGACGGAGTGTCACCTTTTTCATACCCGCGACCAGCCCATTTTTTTGGAAAATGACCGAGCTGCCACTTTGCGGCTAGCAGGCTTTGGAGTGGCACTCGTGCCAGAATTCAGACCCATGAAAAAGATTCTAGTAACAAGCTAGTAATTCACAGAAGTTCAGGGGATTACTCCCCTACCCCCTCATCTCCATCTGCGGCATATCCACCAATACACAGCACCAGGTCAAACACCACGTCAATCAGCGGCAACCTCTCCCCCTCAGGCAGCTGCGCTAAAGAAACACACAGCTCCCGAGCCCCAGCCTCAACAACCCCCACCTCCACATCGCCACGCATAATCACCCTCCCCTTGCGCCACGGCGATACTCTCCGCAGCTCATAGCTCCGCCCGGCACAGTCCCCCACCAGCGTGGATACGGTGAAACCGGGTTGGGTGAAGGTGAACACCTCCCCACCAGACGTGGTACCGCGGCAGCGGAAGCGCACGGTGCGGGTGAGGCGTTCGATGAGCAAGCTTTCCTCGTCACCGATGTAGATCACGTCGGAAAGCACGTGCGCGAGCTGCGCCCCGCTACCCGCTGCCCCGGCCTCACTAACACCATCAGCCCGAACACCACCCAAACCAGAATCCCCCACACCAGGATCACCACCGTAACCCTGTGCACCTGCGGCGGCGGTCGCGGCGTCGAGAAGCGTGTTTCCGCGCCACACCAACTCGCGCCACACCAACTGCTGAGAGTCCATTTAGATGAAGAAGTACCAGATGATAAACGGGGTCATGGCGGCCAGGGTCATGGTGAGAACCCAGGTGGTGCTCACCAGTTTTTCCTCCAGCGTGAGGCGCACGATCCAGGCGACAAAGGCGGCTTCGACGGGCGTGAGCTGGGCGTCGGGCTCCATCTCCACGATGACGTGCCGCACGCCGTGATTGGCACCGCTGAACTGGCCGAGCTTGGTGCCGTCCTGGTCTTCGATAACCCAGTCGGATTTCGCCTCATTCACCATGCGCAGGGATCGCTGCCCCAGGTCAAGCATGATTTCGTCGGAGCGGCTGAAGCGCTGCTTGTTGGGGTGCGCGCTAAACGACGCCCCGTTCGGCCGGTCCGCTTTCGCCCCGCCCTTGCCGTTAAACACCAGGTCTATTTTCTCCGGCGAGTCGCCCTCAAGGGTGGCGAATTGCACGTCGGGTGAGGCGGAGGTGTCGTACACGAAGGTGGCGATGACCTCCCCCTCCGGGTCGCCCAGGTGCAGTTTCATGGACGTGACTTTGCCTTGGGAGTCACGGGCACCCCACACAAGGTTCTCCATTGCGACAATTCCCCTTCTTTTCTTGCAGCCGGTTCTTTAGCAGCCGATCAGGCGTTGCGCGAGGTAAGCCTGCAGCTCCGACAGCGAAATACGTTCCTGTGCCATAGTATCGCGCTCGCGTACGGTCACGGCATTGTCTTCGAGGGTGTCAAAGTCCACAGTCACACAGAATGGGGTGCCGATTTCATCCTGACGACGGTACCTACGCCCAATCGCCCCCGACGTGTCATAGTCAACACTCCAGAATTGCCGCAACTCCGCCGCCACTTTCTCTGCCACCGGCGTCAGCGTTTCCTTCTTGCTCAGCGGTAGCACCGCCACCTTCACCGGGGCCAGGCGGCGATCCAGCTTCAGCACCACACGCTTATCGACGCCCCCCTTCGCATTCGGCGCTTCATCCTCATGGTAGGCATCCACCAGGAACGCCATCAGGGAGCGGCCCAGGCCCGCAGCCGGTTCAATCACATACGGAATCCAACGCTCATTGGAATCCTGATCAAAATACGACAAATCCTCGCCCGAACCCTTCGCGTGGGTGGACAAATCAAAATCGGTGCGGTTAGCGATACCCTCCAGCTCACCCCACTGGCCATTAGCAAAATGGAAGGCATACTCAATATCCACAGTGCGCTTGGAGTAGTGGGACAGCTTCTCCTGCGGGTGCTCGTACAAACGCAGATTATCCGGGTTAATACCCAAATCCACGTACCAGTTGAAGCGCTGGTCAATCCAGTACTGGTGCCACTCCTCATCCGTGCCGGGCTTGACGAAGAACTCCATTTCCATCTGCTCAAACTCGCGGGTGCGGAAAATGAAGTTACCCGGCGTGATCTCGTTGCGGAAAGACTTGCCAATCTGCGCAATGCCAAACGGTGGCTTCATGCGAGCCGTGGTCATCACGTTCTTGAAGTTGACGAAAATACCCTGCGCCGTCTCCGGGCGGAGATAATGCAGGCCCTCCTCATCATCTACGGGGCCGAGGAAGGTTTTCAACATGCCGGAAACTCCTTCGGCTCGGTCCAGTTGCCTGGCTGGCCCGTCTCAGGGTCGTTGATGTCCGCAAGGCCATTTGCTGGCGGGTGGCCGTGCTTCTCCTCATATGCCTCCAGCAAATGATCCGCGCGGTACCGCTTGTGCGTGTGCAGGGATTCCACCAGCGGGTCCGTGAACACCTCCAAGTGGCCGGAACTCACCCACACCTGGCGAGGCAAAATCACCGAAGAATCAAGGCCAACCACATCCGCCCGCGACGTGACCATGGCACGCCACCACTGCTTTTTGATGTTCTCCTTCAACTCCACACCGAGCGGGCCGTAGTCCCAGGCCGAACGGGTGCCGCCATAGATCTCACCACAGGGGTAGACCAAACCACGCCGTTTACACAGGTTCACCACGGTCTCAATCACGGATTGGTTAGCCACGAGACTTAAACTCCTCAAACAAAATCTTGCGCTGCTCTGCGTTACTCTTGCGGTGATGCTCGACACCTTGACGAGCACATACCTCTGCACAAGTGTAGCCCACCAGCCCGAGAGGCAATTGCGCAGGTCCACGGGTAAGAAACGTCACAGTTCACTTGGGGCGTTCCTTAAACCTTTCCATTAATTTTTTTTTAATGGATATGATGCTACATAAAGTGCAGATACTGAGGTGCTGGCCTGCACATGCTGTGCGCCCTGAAGAGTTGGTTATTTATCGTGGTGAAAAGGATCTGGAATGGTTACTAAGAGCGAAACGGCAGTACCCAAGCTCGGTGCACGCAACACCCGGCAACGAACCGCAGTGGTCAGCGTCCTTCGCGACATGGACTACTTCGCCTCAGCCAAAAAAATCCACGAAGAACTCACCCGACGCGACTACAAAGTCGGCCTGACCACCGTGTACCGCACACTACAATCCCTTTCCGACATTGACGCCGTAGACGTGCTGCACATGTCCAGTGGGGAATCCCTCTACCGCGCATGCGCCACGGAAACCCACCACCATCACCTTGTGTGCACCGAATGCGGCCGCACCGTGGAAATCGACGGCGGCCCCGTCGAACGCTGGGCCCGCGAAGTAGCCCACAAGCACGGATTCACTCTCACCGGGCACACCGCCGAGGTGTTCGGGCTCTGCAATGAATGCCGACCGGTGGAGGGGTAGGTTGTTGCTTTTGGGGTTTGGGCGGTTACTCTGGCCTGGGTTTTACCGTAATTACACCGTTCGGGTGGGGATTGGTGTAATTATGATCTGCCCCTGCTGGAAAACCCCAGCTCACAGAAGTAGCACAGAACATAACTACACCGTTTTCGTGAGAAGGGTGTATAAATGTTCTGCCCTGCACAATGTGCTTATGCTCAAGCACGAAAACCGGCGATTTTTGAGCTTGGAGATAAGCAAACTTGCATGCAAACAATTGCACTAACGTTGTTCAACGAGCATCAGGATTGCAACGACGCACCAGGTGCGGCATCGCGGTCCCAGGTGAGGGCGGGAGTTCGTTGACTGGATTCTCGTCAATGCCTGGGAGGTGGCATCGTTCTATCGCTGCAACTGCTTCGTTGTAGGGAAAATCTTGAGGAAGTTCCTTCGTCGCTGTATTGGCGATTCTCTGGAAATGCCGTTGGGCATCCTGCTGGGAGCTGTACCGATGCACTTGTTCATAGTGCGCAATGAGCCACACCTCAAAACAAGGCCGAGATACGATCCCATACCAGGGCTGCTGCGTGGACGAGGCTTCCTGGCAGGCAGCAAGAAAGCCTGAGCGGTCTGTCCCGTCCTCATCAACGACAATCCATACCTCTGAATAACCTGAAGTATCGCCCCTTGGGTTCTGTAGCTCGCGCACAAGAGTCTCTGGCTCACCATTGATCATTTTCACTTTGATGCTAAGTTGAGCGCGCTTTCCGAGTTCTTTGAGATACATGTATTCAGTAACCCGCCCGTTAGTTACCAGTAGGATGGTTTGCCGAGGTTGACGGGTTTTTCTGGAGCGCTGACGTCTAGCCATTTTATTTTCTACTACCATCTTGCTCAGCAATGAACGTGACAAGAAGACTGTCATCAATGTCGGGCACCGCTCCGAACTGCCCTGCCATATACCGACGTTCACTGTTATTGCCTTTGCGGTTATCAAAATCGTCCAGGGAGTAAAGTTCAGATACTCCACAGTCGTTTTTATCCACAAACCAGACGTTCCTGGGTTCAAGAAGTCTGGTTGGCGCATTTCCTAGCAGCGAGACATCGTGCGTAGTGAAGATGAGCTGCGCACCACGGCTATTGAGCTGCGGATTGAGGAACAGCTCTACTATGTAGCGCACCAATTCGGGGTGCAAGCTTGCATCAAGTTCGTCAACCAGGAGGACCGCTCCCCTGTGCAACGCATCGAGTGCATGCCACGCGGTAGTGAGCCACACAATAGTGCCGGCACTTTGCTGTTTGACTGACAGTTCAAACTCTTCTCCACCTTCAGCGCGGTGTACAAACGATGGCATCACGAAGTTGCGGCACGGCATCGTCAGGCATACCCTCGTCACCATCGGTGAGCGCCTGCATGATTCTCCGCACTCTCTCTTGCACCTTTGCCGGGATTTTCTCTTCTCGCACCTCAATACGTTCGACGCCCAGATCAGCGCTCTTCACCAAAGCTTTCACTAGGTCAATCTGGGTTTCTGATCCAGCGATCATCTCCATCATGACACGCTTCAGCACTTCTTCATCGTGGCGTTCCCTAAAAGAAATATGCTCTATCCCAATCCCCGCCACAAGTGCACGCGCGATGGGCGCCAACGCGGAATGCCCATACCGGTGCGCAGTAGCGAGAAATAACATCTTGCCGGTGGTAATGCGCTTAACTTCCGCAGTTGGACCAGTAAGGGATTTACCTTTTACAAAGGTCATCTCCGCATCGGGACTATCCTGTTCGCGCATAAAAAGCACGCGTGGCGCGCTTTTGGGATACGAGGTGAGCGTTTCGCGAGCGATCCCCCAAGATGCCACGCTGACGCTATAACGAAATAACACCTCTTCAGCAACAAACTCCACCTCATAGTCGGTGGTGGGTTTATCGCTGTGGCGAGAGTGGCTTGGCTGATAGATGCTGCGATCACCAGGTGTACGCACTGCTGTTGAAAGCGCGTACATAGCATCAAGAAGTGTGGTTTTCCCAGCAGCGTTGGGACCGTACACTGCAGCCACACGTTCAGTGGCATCAATCCAGGTCTGCCCCTTACGTGGAACGGTGGTTTAACGCCGCAGAAGCTAGGCTCAGCTCCACTTCATCTGCGAAGCTACGGAAGTTTCGGACTGTGAATGAGAGCAACACAGGTTCCATAATACCCAAGAATGGCTATTTTCGGAAAAAAATTCCTGAAATGGCGCGAGATGGGGATATGCTCAGCCGACACGACGGGTTAACCAGCTAAGCATCCATGTGGGTCTTTACACCCTTCTCTATCGCGTGATCAGCGCCTGGAAAGTGTGCTTATGCCCAAGCACGAAAACCGGCGATTTTTGAGCTTGGGGATAAGCAAACTTTCACCCTTGTCATATAGGTCCATCGCCAGGCTCGAAAACGGGGTGTTTCCGTACCTGCCGGTGGACCTACTTACACGCAAACATTTGCACTAACGTTGTTCAAGAACCGTGGCAGCGCCGTGCTCTATCAAACTGCACGTTTGACCAGGCAAATGCGGAAGTTTGATAGAGCATCACCAACCACACAACCGCCGTGCTCCACCAAAATGCCGCCACCCCGTGAAATTCCCATACACCCAAGCCCAAAAACACCCCATTGCCGCACCTGACGGTATACAAACTTTGCACAACTCAAACGGCTATCCCACTATCCCAGCGCCACCCCGAAGAGGTTGCCCAGCCCATAGGTAATCCCCGCAGCTCCCAGGCCAATCGCGAGTTGTCGCAGCGCTCGGAGCCCAGGCGAGGTGCCCGACAGCACGCCCACGATCCCACCGGTGCACATCAGCGCAATGCCAACGAGCATGCAGGCAAGCACAGCGGCCACCACGGAGCTGGCACCAAAAATGAAGGGCAAGATGGGAATCAGCGCCCCAGAGGCAAAGAAGAGGAAACTGGACAGCGCTGCTGACCAGCCACTTCCCACAACCTCAGCGTTTGCGTGGGGGGCCGCCCCCACCGGCGCACCACCTGAAACACCCCCCAAGCCCGAACCAACACCCGACCCCCGCACACTGGACAGCACCTTTCGAGCATGTGCTTCGGCGGCGTCGGGATCCATGCCGCGGGCGCGGTACACCAGGGCGAGTTCGTTGGCGTTGATGTCCAGCTTGGGCAGCGCCCCGTCGGTGTCGGGGCTGGGCGCGGAGGCTTCAAGGAGTTCCCTTTGGGAGCACACGGACACGTATTCGCCAGCACCCATGGACAGCGCCCCGGCGAGCAGCCCGGAAATGCCGGTGAGCAGCACATAGCTGGTGTCTACACCCGATCCGACCACGCCGAGCACCAGTGCCAGGTTGGATACCAGGCCGTCGTTGGCACCGAACACGGCGGCGCGGAAATTGCCGGACATTTTTTCCCGGCTTTTCGCAGCGAGTCCGCGCACCACTTCGGCGTGGATGCGCTCGTCGGCGGTCATCTGGTCGGTGGCGTCGTCGTCTTTTTCGTAGGGGGTGCGTGCCTCGGCGGATTGCATCAGCGCCAGGGTGAACACGGAGCCGAATCGTTTGGCCAAAAACCCCATGAGCAGGGTGGAGTAGTCAGGCCTGCGCGGCATGCCCACGTGGTCGCCAAGGAGGGTTCGCCAATGTTCTTCGTGGCGGGCCTCGGCCTCCGCGATGCCCAGCAGAATTTCGCGTTCCTCACCCTGCTTTTTCAGGGCGAGTTCACGGTAGACGGCAGCTTCGGCGCGTTCGTTGGCCAGGTAGCGCTGCCAGCGTTTGATTTGCTTGCGGGTTGGTGCGGTCGGCGTTGCTGCGGAAGATGCTGTCATCTATTTCACCCCGCCGAATCGGCGGTCGCGCCGCGCGTATTCCAACACTGCGGCGTAGAGGTCGTCGGGGGTGAAGTCGGGGAAGAGTTTGTCCTGGTACACCATTTCGGCGTAGGCCGATTGCCAGAGCAGGAAGTTGGAGGTGCGTTTCTCACCGGAGGGACGCAGGAACAGGTCAACGTCGGGCATGTCGGGCTCGTCGAGAAAATCGGCGAAGTTCTTTTCGTTGATGTCCTCGGGCCGGAGTTTCCCTTCGGCGGCGAGGGCGGCGATGCTGCGGGCGGCGTCGACAATTTCGGCGCGGCCACCGTAGTTGACGCACATGGCGAGCGTCATGGCGGTGTTGTCTTTGGTGAGTTCCTCGGCGGTCTCTAGCTCGCGGATCACGCTGCGCCACAGGCGTGGGCGACGCCCCACCCAGCGGATACGCACGCCTTTGTCGTGCAGGCCGTCGCGTTGGCGCCGCAGCACGTCGCGGTTGAACCCCATGAGGAAGCGCACCTCCCCCACGCTGCGCCGCCAGTTTTCCGTGGAGAAGGCGTAGGCGGAGAGGTAGGGGATGCCGAGTTCGAGGCAGGCGTCGACAATGCTGAGCAGCACCGCCTCGCCGCGTTTGTGTCCTTCCGTGCGCGGCAGCCCGCGTTCCTGCGCCCACCGGCCGTTGCCGTCCATGACCAGGGCGACGTGCGTGGGCAGAAACTCGTCGGGCACCGCAGGGGTGGTTGAGAAGACAGTCACCCCCCTATTGTGCCACCACCGTCCACAAATCCAGAGCCTGCACTTTACGCTCCATGTGCCATTGCACATGCGCCCGGGTCATCTGGTGTACGTGATGTGACACGTCATCGAAAAAACCATCGCCCGCGCTTATCGACGCCTCCCGCGCGGCGTCCACAGCCCGCCACTGGTTGTGCGCCAACCACCACATCACCCGCAGCGCCTCCGGGCGGGGTGGCGGATCCCGGCGGACGGCATTCCGTGCACACCGCTCCCCCGGCCTCCGGGTGGAAAGCGCGATGCGGGCCGGGTTTGCCGCACTGCGCGCAGTTGAATAGGCTGGGCGCCCAGCCAGCGTGGTCCATGGCTTGCAGTAAGAAAGCGTCCAATACCAGGGTGGGGTCTGGGTGCTGTTGGATGCGGCGGAGGGTGGTGAGCAGGGCGTCGTAAAGAAACGGGTCTTCGCCGTTTTCCGCGACGGCCAGGCGTTCGGCGGCCTCCAGGGCGGCGCAGGCGGTGGTGTAGCGCGTGTAATCCTCAATGATGCCGGCCCCGAAATAGGAGACGGTATCGGCGGTGGTGATGTTCGCAAGCGCGCGACCTGGGTAGAGCAGCACATCCAACTCCACAAACAACTGCACGCGGGAACCAAACCTGCTTTTGGAACGCCGAACCCCCTTTGCCACGCCGCGCACCAGACCGTGGCCGCGGGTGAGCAGCACAACAATGCGGTCGGCCTCCGCGAAATCGTAGGAGCGCACCACCACGGCGCGTTCCCGGTAATTCTCCCTAGCCACTTAGAAACCCAGACGTCCCAACGCCTTCGGGTCGGACTGCCAGTTTTTCAGCACTTTAATGCGCAGATCCAGGTAAATGTTCTGGTTCAGCAACTTAATAATCTCCAGGCGGGCGCGGTGCACGATGCCGCTGAGCCGACGGCCGTCTTTACCCGCAATGATGCTCTTCTGGCCGGGGCGCTCCACGTACAGCACCGCATGCACATTCAGCACGCCCTCGCGATCCTGGTCAGGCAGCACCTCGTCAATCTCCACCGCCACCGAGTGCGGCAGCTCGTGCTTCAGGCCCGACAGTGCGGCCTCGCGGATCAGCTCCGCCATGCGGGTATTCACATCGTCATCCGTGACGTGATCATCCGGGTAGAACTTCGGCCCCTCCGGCAGCAGCGACACAATCACATCCAACAACACATCCACCTGTTCCCCGCTCACCGCAGAAACGGGAACCACCTCGCATTCCCCGCCCAGGAGTTCGTGCACCGCCATCAGCTGCTCCGCCACCCGATCACGCGACACTTTATCCACCTTGGTCACCACGCCCAGCAGCGTGGTCTTGGGCGCAACCCTGCGCACGGCCTCCACAATCCAGCGGTCGCCGGGGCCGATCTTCTCATCAGCAGGAACGGTCACCCCGATCACGTCCACATCGGCGTAGGTGTCTTTGACCACCTCGTTCAGGCGTTCACCCAGCAGCGTGCGGGGACGGTGCAGGCCGGGGGTGTCCACCACGATCACCTGCGCATCCTCGCGGTGCACGATGCCCCGGATGGGGTGGCGGGTGGTTTCCGGCTGGTCAGCCGTGATGGCGATCTTCTGCCCTACCAGCGCATTTGTCAGCGTTGACTTGCCGGTGTTGGGGCGGCCAACAAAACTGACAAAACCTGACCTGAAACCCTCCGGGGTGTCAGAAAACATGGGGACTCCTTTAGTGTTCGAGTGGATCGGCAGGCTGCTGGACGTCGATAAGCACTGAGGTTACCCGCATACGGCCGCGACGGTCACGCTGGCCCTCCGCGGTCAAGCGCAGGCCCGAATGCTCCACCGTCACCCCCGGCAGCGGAACCCTGCCCAGGGCATACGCCAACAGGCCACCGACGGTGTCCACCTGATCCAGGGTTTCGTCGCTGAACACCAGATCCTCATCCAGCGTCTCATCCACCAGATCGTGCAGGTCATCCAAGCTTAAGCGCGAGACCACGCGGAAAGTTCGGGGGCCGATCTGCTCAATCGGGGCGACCTCCGCGTCGTCGTACTCGTCGGCGATCTCACCAACGATTTCCTCCAAAATATCCTCAATGGAAATAAGCCCAGCGATGCCGCCGTACTCATCCACCAGCATCGCAATGTGGAAACGCTCACGCTGCATCTGCTCCAGCAGATCATCAAGCTTCTTCGAATCCGGCACAAACGTCGCGGGCCGCATCACCTCCGACACAGACACCCCACGGCCAGCATCCGTCTTGTGATACGTCTTTTGCACCACATCCTTCAAATACACCACCCCCACAATGTCATCCACATTCTCCCCCACCACCGGAATGCGGGAATGCCCCGAACGCACACACAACGCCGTGGCCTGGCCAGCGGTTTTATCCGCCTCAATCCACACCATCTCCGGGCGCGGCACCATCACCGAGCGCGCCGTCGTGTCACTCAAATCAAGGATTGACTGGATCATCCGGCGCTCATCCACCTCCACCACGCCGCGCTCCTGGGCAAAATCCACCATCTCCAGCAGCGCCACCTCAGAGGTGTACGGGCCGCCCTGAAACGGCTCGCCCGGAACCAGCTTATTACCCACCCACACCAGGGCATTCGCCGCCGGGCCCAACAGCCACGCCATTGTGGACAACGCCAAGGCTGAATTCCTGGCCACCACATAGGGGTTCCGGCGGGCCAGCGTGCGCGAGGAAATGCCGATAATCGTGTACATCACCAGCGTCACCCCCGCGATCGCCGCCACCATCGCCCACAGCCTGGACGAAATCAGCTGCAGGGCCAACGCGCCCGTCAACACCGCCGCCGTCACATCCAACAAGCGGCTGAGCAGCACCAATAAGTTAATGTGCTCCGACTTGCGGTCCAACACCGCCAGCAGGCGCTGTGCGCCCGGCACATTTTCCTTCGCGTCCTCCTCCACCTGGGCGCGGGAAATCATGGCCACGGCTGTCTCCACGGCATTCAACACGCCAGCGGACAACAGCGCGGCCACGGCGCCAACGCCCATCACAAAGGATTCCATCTAGTGCCCGTCAGCTCCTGGGGCATCGGTGCCTGGATTAGTCTTCGAGTCTTCTTGCATGTCCCGGTCCAGCTGCTCGCGCTCCGCCGCAGTTGGAAACGCACCTGGATTCATCGGCTTCGGCTGATACACCACCCCCGCGCGCGGCAAGATCGTCATACCAGTCCGCCAGAATCTCATTCTGCAGGGAAAACATCTCCTTCTCCTCGGCGGGAGTGATGTGATCGTAGCCCAGCAGATGCAAACAGCCGTGCACCGTCAACAGCGCCAACTCATGGCCCAGGCCATGGCCCGCCTTTCGGGCCTGCCTGTTCGCAAAATCAGGGCACAGCACAATATCGCCCAGCATCGACGGCCCCGGATCTGGCGCATCGGGGCGCCCCGACCCGGGTGCCAACTCATCCATGGGGAAACTCATCACATCCGTCGGCCCCTCCAAATCCAACCAACGAACATGGAGATCCGCAATGGTATCCAAATCCACAATGTGAATGGACAACTCCGCATCCGGGTGCACATCCATACACTTCAAGGCAAAGGACGCCACATCAACCAGAGCTTCCTCGTTCACGCCCACATCGGCGGAATCCTCCAAAACCTCAGCCTCCCGCTCGCTGGGAGTGTAGGAATACCCGGACTCGTTAAACACCTCAATGCTCATTCGCGCTCCTCCCGCTGGGCTCGTCTGCCCTGTTCAGCCCGCTCCTGCTTAGCAATCTGGGCCGTCTCATAATCGTCGTAGGCATCCACAATCGCGCTGACCAGCTGGTGGCGCACCACGTCATCGCTGCCCAGCTCCGAGAAATGCACATCATCCACGCCGCGCAGAATATGACGCACCAGCCGCAGCCCGGACTTCTGCCCACCAGGCAAATCCACCTGAGTAATATCGCCCGTGACCACCATCTTCGAGCCGAAACCCAGTCGCGTCAAAAACATCTTCATCTGCGCCGGGGTGGTGTTTTGCGCCTCGTCCAGGATCACAAACGCATCATTGAGCGTCCGCCCACGCATGTACGCCAGCGGTGCCACCTCGACAATCCCGGCCTCCATCAGCTTCGGAATCATCTCCGGCTCCACCATGTCCCGCAACGCATCATGCAGCGGCCGCAAATACGGGTCAATCTTCTCATTCAACGTGCCCGGAAGAAAGCCCAGCTTCTCCCCCCGCCTCCACCGCCGGACGCGTCAGAATAATGCGGCTGACCTGCTTGGCGTGCAGCGCCTGCACGGCCTTAGCCATGGCCAAATACGTTTTACCAGTACCCGCAGGACCCAGACCAAACACAATGGTGTTCTGGTCAATGGCATCCACGTATTCCTTCTGGCCCAGAGTTTTCGGTCGGATCGCCTTGCCGCGCCGGGTAATGATGTTCTCCGCCAGCGCCTTTGAGACTGACAAAGGTGCCTCCACCGTCACAATAGCCACCGCCTGCTTCACCGATTCGGGGCTGATCACGTGCCCGCGCCGCGCTATGGCCTGCAGCTCGTCCAGCACCTTGCGGGCGCGCGCAATCTCATGCGTCGGACCGGTCAGGGTCACGGCGGTGCCACGCACGAAAATATCCGCAGCCAGCTGGTTTTCCAACACTTTTAAATTGTCATCATGCGTGCCCAACACGGTTTGCGCCACCGCTGGCTCCAGCTCGTAGGTCTGGGTCATGATGTCCGACTTGCTATAAATGGCCAAGAAAATACCTCCGCAGCTACTCTACCAGCGCCCCGAGCACACCCCTAAGGCCGCCAACGCCACCATCGCCGCGCTCGCCGTGCGCAACACCTCCGGCCCGAGCAGCACCGCCTGCGCCCCCGCCTGGGTGAACTCCGCAACCTCGTCCGGGGCAAGCCCGCCCTCCGGTCCGACCACGAACAGTACCTGCGGACAGGGTGGAAAAAAATCGATGCTGCTAAACGATGCCGTGGCATCCTCATGCAGCAGCAACGCCAGGCCGCCGTCGGCCACGACCTCACGAATCAGCGCCATGATACCTGCGGTGTCCTGCACGTCCCGCACCTCGGGAACCCAGCTGCGTCGCGACTGCTTCGCCGCCGACACCGCCATCGCACGCCATTTAGCCACGCCCTTCTCGCGCTTCGCCCCCTGCCACTTGGCCACGCACCGCGATGCTTGCCACGGCACAATCACGTCTGCCCCGGCCTGGGTGGCCAAATCCACCGCCAACTCCGAACGCTCCGACTTCGGCAACGCCTGCACCACAATAGCCTGCGGCGTGGGTTGTGGCACCTGCGTCCGCTTCTCGACGTCCCCCACCAGCCGATCCTTGCCACCGACAGCGGTGACCAGCACCTCGGCGGTGGTGCCGCGGCCGTCGACAAGCATGATGCGCTCGCCGACGCGCAAGCGGGTAACCGTCACCGCGTGGCGTGCCTCCGGGCCGGTCAGCTCTATCTGCGTGCCGTCGGAGGGAATCGGGGCGTCGAAAAGAAAAACCGGAAGCGACATGCTACCTGCGGAACCTGTTGCGCAGGCGGGAGAACAGATTCTCCTGCTCCGCAGCCGCCAGGCGCACCTCAGACGTTTCTTCGCGGTGTGTGCGCAGCTGCTCCAGAAGCTTGCGAGATTCCGAATCCAGTTCCTTTGGAACCGTCACCTCCACATGCGCGATCACATCGCCCGTGCCGTCGGCGCGCAGCTTCGGCATACCCGCGCCCGGCAGGTGAATCTGATCCGAGGGCTGCGAACCCGGCGCGACATGCACCGTCAACTGCTCGCCGCTCAGAGCCTCTACCTCAATATCGGTACCCAGCGCGGCATCCACCATGGGCACGGTGAGCGTCATGTGCAGATCATCACCATCGCGGCGGAACACCGGGTGGGGTTCCATGGACACCTCAACATACAGGTCGCCAGCGGGGCCGCCACCAGCACCGACCTCGCCTTGACCCGCCATGCGGATGCGCATGCCGTCGTTGATACCGGCGGGAACATTCACCACCAGATCGCGGCGAGCCCGCATGCGACCGTCACCGCCGCACTTGTGGCAAGGGTCGGTGATGCGCTCCCCGAAGCCCTGGCACGTGGGACAGGGCCGGGAAGTCATGACATTACCTAGGAAGGAACGCTGCATTTCCTGGATTTCGCCGGTGCCCTGGCAGCTGGCACACGGGACGGGCTTGGCTTTCGACTCGGAGCCGGTGCCCGAGCAGTGATCGCACAGGACGGCGGTATCCACCGTGATGTCCTTCTTCACGCCGCTGTACGCCTCACCAAGGGTGATGGTGGTGCGCAGCAGGGCGTCGTTACCCGGCTGCACGCGGGAACGCGGGCCACGGCCACCCGCAGCGGCCCCGAAGAACGCCTCGAAAATATCGCCCAGGCCGCCGCCGAAACCACCGAAACCGCCGCCCGGGGCCGCAGCCTGCTCCAACGGGTCGCCGCCCATGTCCACGATGCGTCGCTTTTCAGGGTCGAGCAGAACTTCCTGCGCAATCGAAATTTCCCGGAATTTCGTCGCGGCTTCCTCCGTGCCATTCACATCCGGGTGGTACTTGCGGGCCAGCGAGCGGTACGCCTTTTTAATCTCAGCGTCCGAAGCCGAACGGTCAACTCCGAGAATGCCGTAATAGTCACGAGCCACAGTGAAAACAAACTTCCTTTTATTTTGTTGGTTCTTAAAATAACGTCACCACAGTTTACTGCACGGGAGTGGTTTACTGCCCAGCGAGTACCCGGCTGACATAATGTGCAACAGCTGACACCTTAGACATTGTTCCCAAATAATCCATGTACGTGGGGCCCACCACACCCAGCCCGCCGAACGTGGCCCCCGTCGCACCGTAGCCAGTGGTGACAATCGAGGTAGTGTACAAATCCTCGTCCTCGTTCTCCTCGCCGATGCTCACCTGCACCTCACCCAAATCCCGGGCAGTAGACAGCAGTTTCAACACCACCACCTGCTCCTCCAGGGCCTCCAGGACCGCAGGGAGATCCCCGCTCATGCGGCTCAGATTCGACGCCCCCGCCAAAATCAAGCGATCACTCGGGGCCTCCACCAGCGTTTCAATGAGCACTGTTGATGAGCGAATCACGGCATCCCGAATATCCTCCGGGGCGTTGCTGGCGAGATCCGCCAAAGACACACTCGCGTCCGACAGGGTTTTACCCACCAGCGCCTGATTCAGCACCTCCTTCAACCGGGCAGCCTGCTCCATTGACACCGCGGCACCCAGCTCCACATTGCGCTGCTCCACCCGGCCTATGTCCGTGATCAACACAAGCAAAAGCCTGAGTTCGGAAATAGTGACCACCTCGCAATGCCGCACCCGCGACACCTTCAACGTGGGCAACTGCACCACCGCCGCCTGGCGAGTCAGCTGGCTCAGTAACTGCACCGAACGGCGCAGCACGTCCTCCACATCCACGCCCTCGTTCAAGAACCTAGAAATCGCCGCGTGCTCCGCCTGGGATAGGGGCTTTACCTCGTTGATGGAATCCACAAACAGGCGGTACCCCTTCTGCGTGGGAATCCGGCCCGAACTGGCGTGCTGCTGCTCGATATAGCCCTCCGACTCCAGCGCAGCCATATCATTACGGATTGTCGCCGAACTCACGCCCAGGCTGTGGCGATCTACCAACGTCTTCGACCCCACCGGCTCCTGCGAGGCAATATAGTCCGCCACAATCGCACGCAAAACCTCATGGCGACGACGCTGCGTAGCGCTAGACATAGCAGGCACTCCTTGTGGTTTGTTGGGTACTTGGGTGGTGCTGGCTTTTTAGTAGGTGTTGGTTCTGGGGCTGGTTCCGGGTCTCGTTCTGGGGATAGTCTACCGAGTCACACCCTCTAGTATGTCAACCAAGCGTCCCCTAACCTACAAACATGGATAACGTATCGCAGACACTTTTCTACCCACTACTTGGCCGCGCACTCGCCTCCCGCCAATGGCCTGACCTTTTCCCCGACCCCTGGGCGCGGCAAGCCGAAGAAATAGCCCGCAAAGAAGGAACCACTGCGAAAGCGATGGAGGGATTCCCCACCATCATCTACGGGCTGAGACACCGCATCAGCGTGCTAGAAATTACCCGCTACCTCGACGAACACCCCGGTGCCGCCGTGGTGAACATCGGCTGCGGCCTGGACAGCCTCGCCCAAGACCTAGGCGGCTACGACTGCACCATCTACAACCTCGACTTCCCCGACGTCATAGACATGCGGGCGCGGTGGATCCCCCGCGCTGAGAACGAAAAAGAACTCCCCTACTCCGCCACCGACTTGGAATGGCTTGACCACGTTGATGCCAGCCGTGGCGTCATTGCCGTCGCCGCAGGCGTGTTCTTCTACCTCGACATAGACGACGTCCGCACGCTAGTTACCGCCATGGCCGAACGTTTCCCCGGCGGCCGACTCACCTACGACGCCGAAAGCCCCTCCATGACCGAACGCAGCGAACGCATGGTTGCCCAAAACGGCACCCCCACACCCATGCCATTCAAACTCAAAGACCCCTACACGCCCCGCACCTGGAGCGACAACATTGCCGACGTCCGCGTCACCTTCAACTTCCTCGACTACTTCCCACGCAGCCTCCGGCGACAACTCCCCCTCTTCACATTCCGTTTCGGCATGTTCATGATCAAACTCATGCGCGGAATGTACCAGGTGACTATTGATTTTAAGGGTTAGGTGTGCGGTTGATACTCCCGCACACCTAAAACATGTCATTCCAGATCTTCGTCCTCATCCACCCACTCAGTCAGGTTAACCACAAACTCTTCAAAAGAATTGGCTGCTAACCCAATATCCATCTCATCATTGATACACAGAATAGAATGTAATGGATACTCTTCAAGATCATAATTGATCATGAAGACAACATGCGGTCCTCCACTACCAATAGCAAACAATAACGCTTCATCAGGATACTCCCAAGTTCTAGCTATACAATCAGCACCATATTCTGGATGATCAATAGAATTGTGATCACCGTTAGACAAAATACCGTTGCCATAGATTTTCTCAATGGTAGCACCACCAGCCTCTGACCAAAGATAATCACCAGGAAGCAGATCGTGAGTAGAGTTTGGATATCCCCCACCAGTTTCCATGATGAACTTTGCATACGACTCAGGAAGCTTACGCCGAAGATTTTTCTCAATCTCAGCGATACGAGCTTCATCACAGGGCGACCCCATATATTTAGGGTCTAATATGTCAGAATATTTCATAGCTATTGACTACACCTTTCTTTAGTATTTCCATATAGTTTAAAGCGAAAATCGCTCGTGAGATGCAATGTTCCAGTTAGCCAATTGCAACTGAACACCACTCCGCAGTGACACGATAAGCAAACCTCAGGTCAATCCTACCAGAAGGAGATCTCATAACCGGACACACCCAATGATCACCAAGCAAACGATAACACAACTTTTGACCATAAGAAAAGATCAGCTTCCTTCAGCAACGCATCATCCACAAAGTAAACTCATCAGTATCACCGTCGCGATAGTCACCAGCTACAGTTACCGAATACGCCAATATTCCGCCATTAGCTAAAAGTTGATCCTCAAAATCCGACTGCAGCAGGCAACCATCCAAGCTTTCCAGATACGGCTGCCTTATCTGCCCGTAGATATCTTGATTCCTTGTAACCAGTATTGCGCCAATAGGATATCTACCATCCCCCATAAAGTAAATATCTTCAAACTGTTGCGAAGAAATTAGTTCATCAACACGAAAAAGACCAACCCAACTTGGATATGCAGAATAATACAGTCCTCCGCACGTTTCCAAATCTTCAGCCCAGCAAAATGTTAAACCATCTTGCCTTTTGAGCTTTTCCAAAAATTCCTTACGTTGAGGATGAAGCATAAGATAAATATTTACGTCATTATCGTAGAAATTCTCAACTATGTAAAAAATCTTCTTCAGGGAAATATCTCGCTCAGAATATTCCCATTCCATAATATATTTTTTCATAAATACCATCCAGCTAGAAAATTAGCACCTTAAATTCTTATTTTCAAGAACTCTTCAGAAACATAGCTGCTACCCTATCCTCTTTTCATCATCGATAGCACAGTAGGTATTCTTCAAAATTATAATTAATTACAAGAAAACATACATTCATTATTTCTTCCAATAAGCAACAGCGCGCCGTCAGAACACTTCTACTCCCTAGTTAAGCCGCAAGCGCCAAATTATGGATCACCAGCCGAGTTACGGACACCACCAAACAGAATTCCATTGCCCACAATTTGACTAATAACAACCCTACCCGGTAACAAATAACGCGTAATTTTTAGATATCCACCGTCGGTTCCGGTAACAAACATCGAAAAGGCAAAAGAGAGAGCAAGTTTGAAGATGAAACTCACCCACAACAAACAGGCCAGACCCTACTAGCGTGAGACCATCAGCGATGATCATAGTCGATGTCAGTACTTCCACAGAGGGTTAGGGAGTAGAATTAAAACACTACATGTACATTTATCTTGCTAAGATTACTCAAAATATATTGACGGCAATATCGCTACATTATGACCCATAATTAGAGAATTTAGTGAGAAAACGCAATAGATTGCCTATTTATTAAATTTATTCTTGTTTTTATCAATATACTCTCGAACAAGAATTTTAGCGCGTTTAATTTCCTCAGCAGGCGTCAATCGACCTCCCTTTGTTTTGTTACCGTTAGGATTGACTTCCCGTTCGATCAGTTCATCAACTAGCTCGACAGCTCGACCAGCATCACCATCAAAAAGAGCAAACAATATCGGACCGTAGAGATCCCATTTTATGCGCCAGTTTGGTAAATCACCCACAGCTTGCATTGTCGGAGCATCCACCAACTGCCGTTCTAGCTCAACCAAATCAAGCTCAATAGTATCCAATACTTCACGCCACATCGGGCCTATCTCATGTTTCTCGACCGAGTACTCCTTCAAATGCCACGGTAAAGCCTCTTCAACATCTTTCACGCCAACTATAACATAGCCTGCCACCTCCGGATGTAATTTTTTAAACCTTGTAGTACCCGCTGCCAACTTTCTATGGAGAGACACAAGTGGCTTCAAACACACGTCATATCCTATAGACACCCCGTAATCTTCTAAGCGCCCCAATGTGTTAACACCTATTGTTAGCTGAAGAATTACTCCAGGTTTTACTTCCTTGCGATACTCTGGTTCACCGCTTTTAAACCTTTTGAATCCACGCTCCTCAAACCATGGGTCGAGAAAGTCAAATCGTTTAGCCACATACACACTTCAGAATATCTACTGGAACTATAGCTCAACACCTGGAATCCAGGGCTTAACGCCTCACTTCTCTATTTGCGTTTTCTTTTTACGTATCAAATTTATATTTTGTTCGAGAAGTTTTTCATCAGCTAAATGGGGGGCGAAGCGGTGCCATTGTTCCTGATCAATTTTTGTTAGTAACCAAGCATTAAAGTCCCATATATCCGAGGTTTTTTCACGCATAGCAGCATCAAGTATCTTCGCAACATATTGCTTGCTTGACCCAGCAGCCTGCATTAAGCAAAATGCAAACTGTGAACGCATCTTTCCTTCAGGAGCTGCAAAATAAGCATCCTCCATAGCATCCCAGCAATCACGATATTTTGGCCCAACGTGCTCTCTGATCGCCCCCGAAAAATTAATAAAATCTCGTTGAGTCATGCCGGGAAACTCGACAATCTTCTTCGCATTTTTTAAACAGTTGCGAATAAGATTTTCAAGAGGCTTTTGCCAGCGGTCAGGAAGTGGATCGGGAAGCCCAACACTGTTGATAGCCTTTTCAAGTGCTGTTTTTTCACTCGAGATATTCATTCAATCCTCCTTCTCACCCAGTCGGTGGGGATGAGCACGCTGGCTGGATGGTGTGGGATTGCCTACCGGTGGCCTGGGGCGGGTGCGGTAAAACAGGGAGGACTTACCCAGCCCAATGATCTTCAAGGCCTGAGTCTTGCTCATCCCAGCACCGGCTATCGGGTCGGTCAGAGTGTCAATTAAGTGCTGTTCGGCGGCGTAGAAGGCATCCCGTCTGCGGGCTTGGCTGGTGGTCAGGTGGGATCGTCCCCGCCAGGATCCTCGCAAGGGTCGGGCATGGTCTTGATAGCTTTTCCCAACGCATCCACCGCCTTGGACAACCGGTCGCGTTCAATACGGGCCTGGGAAAGTTGATGCTCCAACTCGGTGATATAGCGGTCTTTATCCCGGTGTTGCTGCTGCATGTGAATAATCTCCTGTGCTTGATCACGGGTGAGTGTTCCGGTTTTGCGGGGACACGCCAAGGCAGTGATGCTGCCATCGGCTAGGGCTGCTTCCCAGGATTCCAGCATCCTACGGCTTACCCCCAACTGGTGGGCGAATTCGCGGGCCGGAATGCGGGTTTGGGTTTTGCAGGCCACCACCACGAGGCGTTTGACTTCGGGGGTGAGCAGGGTTTTTGGGATGGGTGTGCCCAGGTTATCTAATTCCTGCCACATACTGTTGGGCAGCCCATCAATGATCGGGTCGGTCGGTGTGGCGATCAGGGTATCGGGGACAAGGTGTGGGATGGAGTTGGGTAATGATGTGACCAGGATAGCTGTGGTTTGGTTAGTTGATACGGCGGTACGGGGGCTGGCTGTGTGCCAGACTGCGAGGTACTGTCAGGGGGTTGTGGCAGTCATGGTCTCTGTACCTTTCTTAGGTTGGTGCTTGTCCTTACCAGGGTGGGATCCCGGTCAGGACAAGCACATAGACACAAAGGGCACTAACTTCATTGATTCTGCGCTATCCCCTTATGAAATCCTGCACTATTAAACGCGACCCTTAAAAGTAGATCTTTGAATTCGATCGTAAGGACATCTATTTTTCACTAAAAAAACTAAACTAAGGGCTAAGATATCCAATCCATTTTTAGAATAGGCTTTATCGATAAATTCAAAGTATTCGGCGCTATTATTTAGGTTCGACAAAAAATCTCGCCTAAATTCCTCGAAATATTTTTTTTGCAAAGCTACATCACCGTCATAATCTTGCAGCAAATCTAAGCTTCCAACAATGAATTTAATTTCCAACTCTTTAAGAAATAGAATTGCGCAACTTAATTCTTCAGAAAAAAGCAGAAAATTAAATGGAGAAAATAGTGCCATAACTTCATCCATATCGTCTATGCTTGAAGTGAATTTAACCATTATCTCATCTTTTTCCGGAAAAGTTCCATAGGCGTTCTCCAGTATAGAAACTCCGATCAATTTTCCAGAAGTATTTTCTTTCAAAGCTTTTGATAGATTCTCAAGCTCCTCACCACCAGGATGCATGACATTTTCTACCACCAGTAATTTCAGCCCCGATTCTTCTATCCATCGGTCCGAAAATTGATGATTATCTAATAGAATTCTTTCACACACATTTCGCGCCTGAAGTTTTTCTTCTTCCGAAAGCTTCTCCAGCATATCACGTACCTTTTTACTATTTGGGTCACTAGACAGGAAGAGCCGTGCACTGATACTGACATACACGAAACCCTACCATCCAATCAAGCGATAATAAGCGTATCGAAAATCACTCCAGTTTCGCCAGCTCTATAATCAAGTTTATATGATTTCTAGTTTTTCTTCAGAGGGAACCTAGAATGGCTATCCATCTAGATGCTATTCATACCGGAACTTAATATGATGAGGTTTTGACAATCCGCTTCCTTTAGGCCTAGTAACTTCAAGCGTAGTGACAGGATTTCCGTCAGCACCCATAAATGTACTCTTTTCTCTGAGGTTTACAGAAGTTCCATCATTCAATACAGCATGCCGAGTACCATTATCAGCTTGTTTTATAGGGTTATCACCTACGAGATTTTGAAAATCTCGCTCAGCTTGACCTTTTCCACCAGACATTTCAATCTGCTTTGTACCCTTTCGCGTAGTTGTAGTTTGAACAACATCTTCACGACCAGCCATCTCGTTCAGTTTGTGACATGTCTCATTTTGCGGGTTTGAAATTAATTGGTTCTTTTGCCCTCCAGAATTTGGATAAGACTCTAAACCTAACACATCTACCCAGGTCAAAGGGTTATTTACATACCCTTGTGGGGTTCCCACATTCGGGCCCACACCCAACGGATCCTGGGAACCATACACACCACCAGCGGGATCATAAAACCTAAACCGGTTATACACCCACCCTGACTCAGCATCCTCATACTGCCCAGCAAACAACACCGGGGACTCCACACCCGACCACGACCTGCGCCCAAACAACGACTGGGTCACGTGTCCCACGACACTCCCCTGCTCAGTGTCAATGAGTTCTTGTGGGGCACCCGCAAGATCAGCCACCAAGGCATAGAACACCGCATCCACCTGCGCCTGCGACCACCCCGATACACCGGCAGTGTCATTATTGTTGGTGGTGAGGTTAATCTGCCCCACCAACTCACCCGTACCAGGATCCTGCACCCACACCCGACCCACAACACCAGACGCATCACTACGGTCGTGTGCTCAGCCACCAAATCATTGTCGGAATAAGCAAACACCTGACGCAACAAGACTTCATTCGTGTCAGTGCTCAGGCAGGTTTTCGCCACCCTACGACCCACACCATCATAGGAATACACCCACCGCACATGTGGTGCATCCGACGACGAAAAACCAGTCACCTGACCAGTAGACCCTGCATACTCAAACCGCTTGACCAACGGCTTCAACGACGACCGCCTCGTGACAGTTTCGGTCACCCGGCCCAACTTGTCATAGGTATAGGACGTCTTACCCACACGAGTCACCAACGTGCCCCTAGTCTCCACACCAGTCGGCTGCGCAGACTGCGAAGCCTGGGCACTGCGGGCAGACCTGGCTAAGGCCACCCCACCCACAGTGTCCTGCGCACCCAACTCTGGAGCAGCAATACTAGTCAACATGCCCGCAGCAGAATACCCATACGATTCCGTAGCAGAAGCATCAGAAGTACTTGCACCAGCTACAGTGCTCTTATCCCGAGTAACACCCGTGACCCGACCCAACACATCCACATCAAACCGGGCCACACCCGCCAACACATCATTGACCACCGACACGGTGTTATCAGCACGCCACGCCCACGCACGACCCGCCACCATCGACAGCGACTTGTTTGAGCATCATGTTCTGACAGGGAGGACACCACGTCATTGACCATACGACCACACTCATCGAACCCAAACTGGCGTACCACAGACCCCACAATCAGCTGATCCCTCCGGCCAGCCTCATCGGTACCCAACGCCACATGCGCAAGCTCCACACCCTGATGATGCACATCAACGTGGGAGATCTCACCGCAGTCGTTAAACATAAACGCCTGCTGCGTTTGTGCCCCTGCGGTATTCACACCCAGGCTGTTGGTGCGACCGTATCCGTCCCGGCCGACATTGATCGTCGTGGTCTCCCCCGACACCAGCGTCGTCGATTCCGACACCAACCGCCCATACTCATCCCAAGTGTAGGTAGTCACTGCATCATTATTGACGATCTCATACAAATATCCATGACGATTGTGGCTAAAAATTGTGTCCACGCCCTGGCTGTCGGTTTGCTGGATCACCCGACCTACCGCGTCGTACCACGTGGTGGTGACCCCACCCGCAGCATCCACCACCCGCGACCACCCCTCAGCCACATTCTGCTCAAACCTGGTGACCAGACCATTGTAATCCCGCTCCTGAACAACAGTCCCATCCAGATCAAAGTCAAACTCCCACCTGCGCCCATCAGCATTCACCAGGCCAACTACTTCCATTTGGGTGTTATACACTAATTGGCTCTGTCTACCGGCAGCATCCGTTATCACAACAGGTTTGTCAAATACCGTGTACTCGGTAGCGGTGACCGCGCCGATCTCATTGATGGTTTGAATGACATTGCCCTCCCCATCAAACGTCGCGCGCACCTGCGACCCATCAGGGTTGGTGACCTGCCACGCCCACCCCTCCGGCGAATAGTCAATCAGCCTCGTGTTGCCGACCGGGTCCATAGACTCAACAACCCGACCCGCAGCATCCCGAGTCACCGACCACCGACGGCCAGACGCATCCGTCGTGGCGATTATCCTGCCCGCCAAATCGCAGTCCACCTGGGTTTCCACCCCAGCAGGATCCACACTGCCCGCAGCCACCAAACCACTAACCAACCACTCATAGTTATAGCGGGTCACCAATCCTGCAGGGTCAATTACGGCAATAACATTTCCTGCCGCATCAACATCTAACTCTGTAACCAGACCATCTCGGCCAATGATCCTGGCAGGTATCCCCCATGCAGCAGGTTCTACAAGACTCTGAGAACCATCGGGATAAGTCATGCCTGTAGCAAACCCATCCTTATCAAATACAGTCTCAGTGACACCCCCGTTTGAGGAAACAGATGAGATCACCTCATGGTACTGATTATGGGCATAATCTTCGCATGCTCCTGATGGGCTGATAATCCGCCACACATCCCCAGCCACCGTCGACCGGTACACCGTCGGCCGCACATCCCCCAACACCTCATCATGCAGCCACTCGGCTGGCACCTGCCACGGCTCCTCCGACCGGGCACCATCACGCCCACAGCCAGTCAACCCAGCAGCATTCAAACCACCCTCACGCAGGGCTTTGACCAACGGCAGTGCCTCCAACCGTTCCAACCGGTCCGGAATCACCGCATCGCCTAACTCCAGGGGATCACCGGCAAACTCCCCCCGCAGTCTCAACCAGCACACACACCCGACCCCCAACCGGCGCATCCGGGGCCTCATCATCAAGCCACACCAACGCATTGGCAAACATCCCACCCGTACCAGCCTGAGTGACCACACGCCCCTCATCATCGAAGACATAGGTGTAGGACACCCCATTACGATCCGTCCAGCCACACACACACGGCCTGCATCGTCATAGTGATGCGACAACGCGCCGGCTGCCGAGTTAATCACCCTGCGCAAACGACCGCGCGCATCGTACTCGTAGGAGATCAACCGGACTGGTTCCTCATCCGGCCGGTCCTGATGTTTCAGCCACACACTCGCCATCCGGTGGGTGCGCCGGTCCCACACCAACTCCAACATGGTGCCGTCACTGCGCCGCATACTGGTCATCAACCCCGACGCCTGGTCCCAGCCGTACTCAATCATATGGCCCGTGCGGTGAATCACCGCCGTGAGGCCAACCTCAAAGCCTATACCCGCGTAATCTGCAATAGAGGCAGACTTGTAACCATAACCACCCACTGTGATTCCCGCGGTTTCCGGGTCAGGCTGACTGTCAGGGTCATGCAGATTCTGCACGTCTTCTACCGGGCCGGTGGGTCGCACCATAGATGTGTCGGTGGCGGTGGCAAACACATACACCACCCCACTAGCCACATCCCGCACCCTGTACGCACCATCGGTAAACGACAGTAACCACGGCCTGCCATCAGCACGGACCTCAGACCCATCCAACGGGGCAGCAGGGAAGGTCACTAACGCCCCATCCGGTGTTAACATGAGTACTTCATCTGGGCAGATTTCAATTCGGCAATCCATCCGGGAGACCCACTGCGGCCCCAACGCACGCCCCAACTCATGCCCGGAGTTACTGTTCCGGTCAATCACCAACGGCAAAATACCATCAATGGACACATCGGTTTTGTAGTCAATGACTACACCAGTAGCCATATCTACGGGATCCCCGCCACGGGTGCGGTTGGCGCCTTTAGCTAAATCATCTGCTTTCCCAGCTGTCCCTTTTGCAGCATTCTTCGCTGCTGATAACGACTTACTCCCTTTACCAACAGCCTTAGCCCCCTTAAACGCAGCCTTCGCACCCTTGAAGGCCATCTTCGCCCCCTTAAGCAATGCCCCACCCGGTAACGATGTCACAAGCTCAAAGGCAAACTCAGCCCACGAACCATTACCCGTTGCCGCAAGCAGAGCTTTCAAACCAAGCCCCACGCCAACAAGCACCGCACCAATAATGTTCAACCCCGGAATCAACAACAAAATAGAACCAATAATCTGCAACGCATCAGCAATAAACGACAACACATCCGCATGCTTCGACACGAAATTCTTAATCTCCGCCCACACCGCAGAAAGCCCCGTCGGATTCTCCTGGAACCGCTTCCGCGCCTGGGTATCAATCACCCCCACCTGCGTGGTCACATCCGTACCCAACTGGTTCTTCAGTACATCCGCCTGGCTAACATCCCCATCCCAGGTAGCCTTCACCGCCTCATAATGAGACCACGCAGCCAACCGCTCTGCTTCTGCGGTAGCCGCCGCCGTCTCGGCTGTCGCAGCCGTCGCCGCCAGCGCCGGACCCGCCGGGGTCACCGACCCCAACAATGCCGCCCCCTTCGCCACCCCAGCCTTAGTCTTCGCCGCAGCCGCCGCAAGCTCCGCTGTGTTATAGCGGGTCACAGCGGCCTGCACCATCCCATGATCACCCCGAGACTTAGTGACCAACAACCCCATCTTGGACAAACAATCCGTCAACGCATGAAAATACTTGTTAATCGCATTACCCACCGCCTCATGGGCTTTACCAGTAACATCCAAATGCCCCGGCAACTGAGAATTGACCAGTTCTTTGTATTTCTCGCCTTCGGTGCCGATATAACCACCGTCGTTAATCGCCCGCAATGCGGCCGCTGCGGCGGTGGCTTGTTGTCCGAAGTTCACCCATTTCGTTCCGATCGCCGCGACCGTTTCCGGGGAACCACCCACATGGAACGTGGTCTGTTCAAACGACGAAAACGGTGCAAGATACGGAACCGGCACAACAAACTCCCTAATTAACTTTCGTGTAAAACTATCCACACCACCACGCACACATGACCCACCTACATCGATCAGGTATCAAATGTGCATGTTGTGTGCAATAAAAATTTAGTTTACACAAAGATCACATTTTTGCATAAAAACACGCCGCCCCTACCAGACCACCCCACCACAATACTTCTCTCCTCCCCTATTCCTCTTCAGCAATCAATACATCAGCAATAATCCCGTCGGCGAGGAGGCGACCGGATTCGGTGAGGTAGACGCGGTCGTCGTCAAGCGTGAGCAAGCCTCGGTCCTGGTAGTGCCGCAGCGCCCGCTCGGCACCCTCGCCAAACAAAGAGCGCGCAATCCCTTCGCGCAGGCGCAACCCCAGCATCACTTTTTCCACGTGCCTGTCGTGGGGGCTTAGGTGTTCTTCCTCGGCAATGGGCAACGCCCCCGCCGTGCAGTGTTGGGTGTAGCGGGCGGGGTGTTTGACGTTGAAGAAGCGTCGGTCGCCGAGGTGGGAGTGGGCGCCGGGGCCTGCACCCCACCAGTCGTAGTCGCGCCAATAACCAAGGTTGTGGCGGCATTCGCCGTCGGGGCGCGCCCAGTTGGAGACTTCGTACCAGTCGAAACCGGCGACGCTGAGCACACCGTCAATCAGTGCGTAGCGGCTGGCCAGAACGTCTTCGTCCGTTACCCGCAGTTCCCCGCGCCGAACTTTGCGGGCCATAGCTGTGCCGTCTTCCACGATTAAGGAGTAGGCGGATACGTGGTCTACTTCAGCGGCGAGCACGGCTTCGAGGGTGGCACGCACGTCGTTGTCGGTTTCGCCCGGAGTTCCGTAGATCATGTCCAGGTTGACGTGTTCGAATCCGGCGGCGCGGGCTTCTTTCGCCGCCTCCACAGGTCGCCCTGGGGTGTGACGGCGTTCCAATACCTGCAGGACACGGCTGGATGCGGATTGCATGCCAAGCGACACCCGCGTGTAGCCCGCCTCCAGCAGCCCCTCGAAGAACTCAGGAGAGGTGGATTCTGGGTTGGATTCGGTGGTCACTTCCGCACCCGGCGCGATGCCGAAACTTTTGCGCACGTATCCCAGCACCTGTGCAAGCCCCGAAGCTCCGAGCATGGAGGGCGTGCCCCCACCAACAAACACGGTGTCGGCGGGCTGCAACGCCCCGCCGAGGCTTTCCGCAGCTAGCTCTAGTTCGATGTCCAGGGCATTCAGGTAGGAGTCCACACTCGCGGAGGAACCCAGTTCGCCGGGGGTGTAGGTGTTGAAGTCACAGTACCCGCAGCGTGACGCACAGAACGGGACGTGAATGTACACCCCGAAGGGACTGCTCATGAGGCGTATCCGCCGCGCCTGCCGCTTGCTGCCTGGGCGCGTTTGGCCGCTACCTTGGCCACCACGGCGTCGATACGCGCGCGCTCTAACAGGAACGCGGGAGGGTTCGAACCGCGCATGGTGCGAACGTAGGTGGGGTGTTTACGGGCGACGGTTTCCAGCCAGGCGTAGGCGGCGGATTCCACCAGCTGCTTGGACTGCGTGTACAACAGCGGCAAGGACAGCACGTCCAGGTCGTCGGCGGCCAGAGCAGTGCATTCCAGCACCCATTCCACGATGTGGTGGCAGTGCTCAATCACCAGGTCCGTGCGCGCGCACAGCGCTGTGGTGAATTCCCGCACGATCACTGGTGTTTCGCCGAGCGGGAATTTGTCGGTCAGCGTGCGGTCGGTGATCAGCGTGGGTTTTTCGGTGCGCTTTCGACGTCGTGCAGCCCCCACGGCGCACGCACACTCACCGTTCCCGAGCGAATGCCGGAGGTCAGGGCGTGGCGCACGCCTGTGAGTTCCGCGACCACGCGGCGGGAGTCATCTCGCGCTTCGGTCAGGATCACCTCGATTTCCATGAGGCAGTCTTCCACAAGCTCCGCATCCCAGTCGGCGATGGCCTCGGCGAGGTTTTCCACATACTGCGCCACCTCGTCACCAATGTTGTACACCTCTTGGGTGAGTTCACGGTGGCGGAGCAGGGCATCGTCGGCCAGGTTCAACGGGCTGCTCCTTTACTCTTGCGTGCTTGTGCTGCCGCGCGGGCGCACCATGGTGTTGAGATATTAACGGAGATTCACCTTAAAACACATTCAGCACATTCGGTGTGTGCCGCGCCGGACACGCGACACACGCCGCAACGTGGGTACCAAATGGGGGGTTGTTTCCTACCGCTTATAAATCTGGTCGATCTCCTTCTTGAAGCGGCGAACCACCACGTTACGCTTGATTTTCATGGTCGGGGTGAGCTCGTTTTCCTCCTCCGACAGGTCACGATCCAGGATGTAGAACCTCTTGATCGACTCGGAATGCGACACCAGCGAGTTGGCGTCGTTGATGGCGTCCTGGATCTCCGCGCGCAGCGTCGGGTTCACTGCCAACTCGCTGACCGTGCGGGATTCGGGAATGTTGTGGGTGAGCTTCCACCGCTTCAGCGCGGCCTCGTCCAGCGCAATCAGCACACCCACATAGGGTTTGCCGTCGCCCACCACCAGGGCTTGGCTGATCAGGGGGTGGCTGCGCAGGCGATCCTCCAAGGGACCGGGGGATACGTTCTTCCCTCCGGCGGTGACAATCAAATCCTTCTTCCGGCCGGTGATCACAATATGCCCGGAATCCAGCAGTTCACCCAGGTCACCGGTGTTGAACCAGCCCTCCTGGTCAATGTTTCGGCCGTGGCCTCCGAGTTGTTCCAGTACCCATCGAACAGTGTCTCGCCCCTGAGCAGGATCTCGCCGTCGTCGTTGATGCGGGCAGACATACCACCCACCGGACGGCCGACCGAGCCGATCACGTTGTCATCAAAGTTCACTGCGGCCGCAGCGGTGGTTTCCGTCAGGCCGTAGCCCTCGTACACTGTGACGCCCATGCCCCGGAAAAAGTGCAGCAAATCCGGGCTCATAGCTGACCCGCCGGAAATGCAGTACTTCACCGACGCGCCCATAGCCGCCCGGATCTTTGAGTACACCAGCTTGTCAAACATGGCGTGCTTCATCCGCAGCGCCCGCGACGGCCCCTCCGGGGTGTCCAGCGCCCGGGAATAATCCTGCGCCACGCGCTCGGCCTGGGCGAACGCCGCTGCCCGCAGGGGTCCGTTATCCTGCGCGTTCGCCGCCGCGCCGTTGCGGACCTTCTCAAACACGCGCGGCACACCCAGGATCATGTTCGGGCGGGCGCGTTGAAACTCCACGCTCAGGGACGAGAAATCAGACCAGTGCGACTGGGTGGCTCCGCCAATTGCCACCGCCAACGACACCGCCCGCGAGAGCACATGCGCCAGGGGCAGGAATGTGAGCACCCGCGTACCCGGAACAGCAATGGCACCAATCGGGTGCGTGAGCAGCGCCCGCACCTGCGCCAGCCAGTTATGGTGCGTGAGCCGGCAGCCCTTTGGGCGGCCGGTGGTCCCCGAGGTATACACCAGGGATGCCAGGTCGCTGGAGTTCGTGGCGTCGATACGCGCGCGCACCTCATCGTCGCTGATCCCGCGGCCCTCAAACTTGAGGGTCGGGATTGCTGAGGCGTTAATCTCCAGCACCCGCCGCAGCTTCGACGACGACCCCTTCAACGGCGGGCGGCCCTCCGCATCCAGCTCCAGGCGCTTGACCATATCCGTGTGCTCTGGGGTCTCCGTCACCGCGAAGACCGCGCCCGAATCCTCAACAATCCACTCCACCTGGCTCAGTGACGACGACCCGTAAATCGGCACCGTCACAGCCCCCGCCGCCCAAATGGCGAAATCCAACAACGACCACTCGTAACGCGTCTCGCTGAGCAACGCCACACGGTCACCCTGCGTCACACCATTAGCAATCAGGCCCTTAGCCACCTCAAAAACCTCGTCCACGAATTCCTGAGCAGTCACATTCACCCACTCAAAATTTTGCGGACGGGTAAACAGCACGCCATACGGGCGCGCCGCCGCTGTGGCCAGCAACGCCGTCACACACGACTCCTTCGGGCCAATCGTGTACTCCGCCGGAGTGGTGTACTCGCCTGTATGGACGGACGTCATGAGGTTCCTTTCATCAAATTCATACACACAACACACTGTCATGCTTCTATGCAGCCTGACAAGCAGCATGAACCATGCTATCGCGCGCCACAAAGCACAAGGTGGCAATATATACAGATGTGACCTATACCGATACCTCCGCCGCCCTTGCCGCCCTCGCCGACACCTACGGAATTGCCACCTCATACTGGTCGGCAGATGGAGACCACATCACCGTTAGCGACGATACTCTCCTGAAAACCCTGAGAGCTCTCGACGTACACGTTGATCCCACGGAAGAAAGCTGTCGCGCAGCCATCCAACACTTCCACGACCAGGCATTCGCCAGGCCCCTACCCCCCTGCGTTGTGGCCATCCAGGGCGACGCCCACCACATCAACATTCACGTCCACGACGGCGCCACCGCCGACGTCACCCTCATCCTCGAAGACGGCAGCCAACGCACCATCCAGCAGGTAGAAAACTGGGCGGAACCTCGCACCATCGATGGCATCACCTGGGGCGAAGCCACCTTTGTTTTGCCCGAAGACCTGCCACTCGGCTGGCACACGCTTCACCTGCACTCGGTGGACGGGGGCAATGAAGGCGACGCGGACAGTGATGAGGCGGGCGTCAATAGCCGGGGCGTCGAACCCCTGACCGCCAGCTGCGACGTGGTGATCACCCCGCGTAGGCTCTCCACCGCCGACCGGTACGTTGAACACCCCGTGGGTGGCGTGATGGCGCAACTGTATTCCGTCCGCAGCGAGGAGTCCTGGGGCATCGGTGACTTCCACGACCTCGCGGAACTTGCGCGCATCACCGCCGAACACGCACATGCCGACTTCCTGCTGATCAACCCCCTCCACGCCGCAGAACCCTTCCCACCCATCGAAGACTCCCCTACCTGCCCACCACCCGGCGATTCATCAACCCCTCTACATTCACGTCGAAAGCATCCCCGAATACGCCGACCTGGACAGCGAAACACGCGGCCGCATCGATGCCCCTCGCAGCGCCGCTGAAAGATGCCAACCACAGCCCCGACTACATCCGACGCGACCCCATCTACTCGGCGAAACTCTACGCACTCCGCCAGATTCACGCCATACCCCGCAGCCCCGAACGCGACGCCGCCTACCAGGACTATCTCGCCCACGAAGGCCACGGACTCGACGACTTCGCGCGCTGGTGCGCCGCCCAAGAAAACCGCGATGACGACGCCACCATCGACTTCTACCGCTGGCTCCAATGGATCTGCGACCAGCAATTCCACGCGGCCAGCACCGCCGCCTACGACGCAGGCATGAGCATCGGCATCATGGCCGACCTCGCGGTTGGTGTTCACCCGGGAGGTGCCGACGCCACCAACCTCGCAGGTGTTCTCGCCCCCGAGGCGTCGGTAGGCGCACCCGCCGACGGCTACAACCAAAACGGGCAAGACTGGTCCCAACCCCCGTGGCACCCCCGCAAACTCGCCGAAGCCGGATACCGACCCTGGCGCGACATGCTCCGCACCGTCCTCCGACACTCCGGCGGCATCCGCGTCGACCACATCCTCGGCCTCTTCCGACTCTGGTGGATCCCCCGCGGGCAATCCCCCCTCACCGGCACCTACGTCCACTACGACTACAACGCGCTCGTCGGCATCCTCGCGCTCGAAGCCGAACGCGCCGGGGCCGTGGTGATCGGCGAAGACCCTAGGAACTTTCGAACAATGGGTCCAAGACGTCCTCGCCGCCCGCGGCATCATGGGCACCTCCATCCTCTGGTTCGAACGCTCCCCCTCCGTCGACGGACCCCGCCACCAGGGCGAATACCGCACCCTCGCCCTCTCCTCCGTGACCACCCACGACCTTCCGCCCACCGCCGGATACCTCTACGGCGAACACATCGCCCTCCGCGACCGGCTCGGGCTACTCACCCGCGACACCGAAACCGAAAACTCCGAAGACCTGGCCTGGCAAAACCGAATACTTGCGCGCATCGGCGAATACGGTCTCTTTGACGGCACTGCATTGGACGGCCACGATTTCGACGGCGCGGCACGCGACGAACGCGGCGACATCACCGACCTCCTCGTGGCCATGCACCGCTACATCGCCGGAACCCCCTCGGCGCTCACCTGCACCTCCCTCGTTGACATGGTTGGCGACATCAAAGCACAAAACCAGCCCGGCACCACCCATGACCTCTACCCCAACTGGTGCATCCCGCTTTGCGACGCCACGAACACCCCCATCCTCATCCACGATCTTCCCGCATTGCCGTTGTTCAGGGCGGTTGCCGAGGCTTCTAGGAGGAGGTGAGCGCGGGTTGTGTTTGGGGGTGTGAAGTTTGCCTACCGTCAGGCCCGAAAGCAGGCGTTTTGGACTTGAGCGTATACATACTTAATACTGTTCAATGCTCTGCGCGAGCCCGTCTTGCTACACCAGCTAACAAGGTCCACCGCCAAGCACGAAAACACCCCTTTTTTCCAGCCTAGCGATAGACCTACCTTACATAAACACCGTTCAGAGCTAGAAGAACTGGCCCGCAGCCCAGGAAATGATGACGAGCGCAAGCAAACCGAAGAGGGCAAGCTTCACACGTGACTGGGGATACTTGTTGTTCCGCATGAGGTTAGGGTATCACTAGCACTAAAGCCCCTACCACAGCATCACATACGCAGCTTAAGCCTTACAAGGATCAATGACCGACACACCCATATGTCCAAAGTCCTCGATACCACAGTGCAGTTGCAGCAATCCAGGCATTATTTTCTGGGGACTTGTCGGGAACATGTATCAGACACCACATCAGCGTCAAGCAGATACATTTACCCTACATATGTAAGCCGCGCAGGAAACGGCAGCAAGCAGCACAAACCCCTACCTAGGCTCCTCGTTAACCACGATCCGCGAACCGCCTGGCCGAACCCCGGCTGGGCGGTTTCGCTGTGCAGTACCTTCGCGGACCTCGCGGCCTCCACGAACTGTGGGCCGCCGGAGGAGTTCTTGGCCATTGAAGAGCCGGTAGGTGCGGGCCCCCGCAATGTCGATAACCCTGAGCAGCGCAAAAGCCAGAAAAAGGCAGAGCGGTACAGTGCCGCCGAGCACCACAATCACCTGGATCCACATGGGCGCGGAGGTGAGTTGCTGCCCAACAAGGTCAAGGTAGCGGGTGATCGTCAACATCATAAGTAAAACTTTACAGCGCCCCGCCGAGGCCACGTCGCCTGAGCAAGGGTGCCACGTCCTTCGCGCGCCCGCGCAACGATTCAAAAGCTGCCGCATAATCAGAAGCCCCGCCCCGGGAGAGCACCAGGTCACGGAAGCGCTGCCCCGCAGCCCGCGCGGCCTTGCCACTGGCCCCCGGTCCGGCCGCGCCGGTTTCTGTGAACCAGTCAAAACCGTCAGCGTCGAGGGCTTCCGCCCAAAGGTAAGAGTAGTATCCGGCGGAGTAGCCGCCGCCGAAGATGTGGTTGAAGTAGGTGGATTGGTAGCGGGGTTTCAGGTGTTCAACCACGAGTCCGGCGTCCTGCAACGCGGCTTCTTCAAATGCATGCACGTCGCTCACACCGGCGGCCTCCTCGCTGCTCAGGGAATGCCACGCCATGTCGATGATGGCGGCGGCGAGGTACTCGGACGTCGCAAAGCCTTGGCCGAATTGGCGGGAGGCGGTGATGGCGTCAATAAGTTCGGACGGGAGGGGTTCCCCGGTGTCGATGTGGCGGGCATAGTTGCGAAGAACCGCCGGGTCGAGCGCCCAGTTTTCGTTGATTTGGGAGGGGGAATTCCACGTAGTCGCGGGGCACGTTGGTGCCAGAGAAGGTGGGGTACCGCACGTCGGACAGCAGGCCGTGGAGTGCGTGCCCAAACTCGTGGAACATGGTGGTCACTTCCGTCGAGGGTGAGCAGCGCGGGGCTGCCGTCGGTGGGTTTGGTCACGCCCATGACGTTGATGATCACCGGCCGCAGCCCCAGCAGCCGCGACTGCTCCACAAACCCGGACATCCAGGCGCCGCCGCGTTTCGACGGCCGCGCGTAGTAGTCCGTCAGGAACAGCCCGATGCCGGTGCCGTCTGCTTCCTTCACCTCCCAGACGTCTACATCCGGCGCGTACCCCGCCAGGTCAGGGCGAGGTTCCACGCGGATGCCGTAAAGGCGCTCAGCCGCGTAGAACACGCCGTCGCGCAGCACGCGATCCAGCGGGAAGTAGCGGCGCAGCTCCTCGGCATCGAGGGAGTAGTCACGCTCCCTGAGTTTCGACTCCCAGTAGGGCCAGTCCGCGCCGTCCACCTTTTCCTCAGCGGTCGTGTCCGCGAGCTCGGCGATCAGCTTGTACTCCCCCGCCGCATTCGCCGCGGCGGCCGGGGCCAGGTCGCGCAACAGGGTGCGGGCGGCGTCGGCACTGCCAGCGGTTTCCTCTTCAATCACGTAATCGGCGTGGCTGGGGTAGCCCAGCATCTCCGCGCGGCGGGCCCGCAGCCGCACCATCTCCAACAGCACCGGAACATTACTGCCCGTCCCGCGCTTCTGCGACGCCTCATACAGCGCCATGCGTGCCGACGCCCGCTCCAACACCGCCTGATCAGCCTGCACCGTTGGCAAATCCAGGGGGACCACATAGCCGGTCCGGCCCAGCGCGGTGGCTGCAGCGGCTGCGGCTTGCCTGCGGGAGGCGTCAAAACCGGCAAGTTCTCCCTCTGACAGGTCCACTGCCAGCGCGTTCGTCTCGGAGAGGAGATTCTTGCTGAACTCGTCGCTCAGCACAGACAAGCGCTGGTTGATGGAGACAAGCTCCGCCTTAGCATCAGTGGAAAGGTCCGCACCGCGGCGTCGAAAAGCGCGAAGCAGGTACGCATGCAGACGGGAACTTTCCTCGTCGCCGGGCGGGGGCGTAACAGCCTGGATCCGGGCGTACAGGTCCGCGTTCTGGTAGACGGAATCGCTGTGAGCTGCAAGTTTCGGCGTGATATCGGTGGCGACGGCATCCAGAGCCTCCGACGCGTCCGTGCCGTACAGGTTAGCGAACACCGCGTGCACCCGACCCAGCGCCTGGCCCGACCGCTCCAGCGCCTCCACCGTGTTTTCCCAGGTAGCGGGCTCGGAATTCGTGGCGATGGCGGCAATCTCGGCGGTATGCTCGGCGATGGCGGCATCGAAAGCGGGGATGAAATGCTCGTCGCGAATATCAGCGAACCGCGGAAGCTGATACGGCAAGTCGGACGGCACAAGCAGCGGATTAGCGTTCATGCGTACCAGTCTGCCACCCCGATTGTTAGCCTAAACACATGACCCCTCCACGCATCGTGCCCTACTGCACCATCCCCGGTTTGTTCCACGACGCTACCGCCGGGAGCGAGGACGGTGAGCTGCACATATACGCGCCTTCGGGCACTGTTCCTGTTGACGGGCTGCCCGTCCTCGCCTTCATCCACGGTGGACGCTTTGAAGAAGGCTCCCCCGCCGACATCAACGGCACTGCGCTGGCACGCGAGGGGTTTGTGGTGGTGAGCATCGGCTACCGCCTAGGGGCTGGCCGGGTTCGCCCAATTCCACGACGACAACCCCGCCCACTATCGAGGCATCGCCGACGTGCAACTCGCCCTCGAATGGCTGCAGCACAACATCGAAGGCCACGGCGGCGACCCCACCAACATCACCCTCATCGGGCAATCTGCAGGTGCCGCCATCGCCCTCTGGCTCGCCCGCCGCGACCACTACCGTGGCGCTTTTCGACGCCTCGTTGCACTCTCACCCAGCTTCCCTACCGGCGGATTTCCCTCCCGCAAGCGCACATTGCGTCTCCTTCTCGGAGCACCCATCACGCGGGATTCTTTGAGCCGGTTTGGGGATTGTGGCCGCGGAGCTGGACGAGGCAACCGGAGCGCTGCCCGTTTGCGGCGCGCCTACCGGCGTTTTCGCTCGGTGTACTTCGCAGGTCCGGCGCTCGGACCGTGGCCGTGGGACACCAGCGAACTCGCCGACGTGCCCATCCTGGTCACCAGCACACACGACGAATTCCACAACGAACCCATCACCTCCGCACTCGACCGCTGGAAAATCGGCGGGGTTGCCGCGTGGGCGCTGCGGGTGTGCGGACTTGGGCGTGGGGTATCTGGTGCATCTGGGGCGAGGCAGTTTATCGCTGATACCATCATTCACCGCTGGGTGCGAGACATTACAGCCCATCACGCCGGCCAAGTGTGGCGTGGCGAACTCGTGGGAAAGGGCGATGAGCCCGCCGTGCACTGCGATGACCTGCGATTATTGTTCGAGGGTGGCAGTGAGAGCGTTTTCCGCTCAGATGTTCTCGGCTTCGCCCGTTCGGGACGTGTGGATTGGCCAGAGAAAACGTGCAAGCAGTGGACGGTTGACGGCTAGGGTTTGGCTAGGGTTTGGCTGAACTGGGGGTTTACAGAAGGCGCTATCTCACAATGTACATGTTTTAAATTTCAGCGACTTTTTGCACCCACACGACACACACCCTTGAAGGGCTATTTAAGGTGCACTGCGCTCGTATTTTGCTTACTCTAGGGTATATGAGTCGGAGTCCTAGTTCTGGATGGCAAACATCTCAAAAATCTCAAACATCTGTGGCGAAGCAGTTGGAGGATAATGCTCCCGCTTCGCAGCGTGTGGCACACCGTCATCCGCATGATTGGTATAAGCAGGCAGTGTTTTATGAGGTGCTGGTCCAGGCTTTTAAAGATTCCAACGGTGACGGCATTGGTGATTTTCAGGGTTTGACGGAAATGCTGGATTACCTGCAATGGCTGGGGGTGGATTGCGTCTGGTTGCCGCCGGTGTTTGATTCCCCGCTGCTGGATGGCGGCTATGACGTCCGGGATTTCACTAAGATTTTGCCTGACTACGGCATTGTGGATGATTTGCAGCACCTGGTGGCACAGGCTCATCAGCGGGGGATTCGGGTGATCATGGACTTGGTGATGAATCACACGAGTGATCAGCACCTGTGGTTTGAGCAGTCACGACGCAATCCGCATGGCCCCTATGGGGATTACTACGTGTGGAGCGACACCCCAGAGTTGTATTCGGATGCGCGCATTATCTTCATTGATACCGAGGATTCAAACTGGAGTTATGACCCGGTTCGCGGGCAGTACTATTGGCATCGATTTTTCTCTCACCAGCCGGATTTGAATTACGAGAATCCCGCAGTGCAGGAGGAGATGCTGAATACGATGCGTTTCTGGCTGGATCTGGGACTCGACGGATTCCGGCTGGATGCCGTGCCGTATTTGTTTGAGGAAAACGGCACAAACTGCGAAAATCTTGCGCCAACACACGAGTTTTTGAAGCGTTGCCGCAGGCTGGTGGATCAGGAATACCCTGGTCGGGTGCTGCTCGCGGAGGCGAATCAGTGGCCGCATGATGTGGTGGAGTATTTCGGGGACGGTCCGATCGGCGATGAATGCCACATGGCGTTTCATTTCCCGTTGATGCCGCGACTGTTTATGTCGCTGAAGGAGGAGTCGGCGCAGTCGGTGATAGATATTTTGGCCAATACCCCGGCTATTCCTGAATCGGGTCAGTGGGGTATTTTCCTGCGCAATCACGATGAATTGACCTTGGAAATGGTCAACGATGTGGAGCGTGCATTCATGTATGAGCATTATGCGCAGAATCCGAGGATGCGTTCTAATGTGGGTATTCGCCGCAGGCTTGCTTCCCTCCTGCAGGGCGATTTAGCGCAGTTGCAGTTGCTCACTAATTTACTGTTGAGCCTGCCCGGTTCCCCGGTGTTGTATTACGGGGACGAGATCGGCATGGGCGATAATATTTGGCTGCATGATCGCGATGGAGTGCGCACACCGATGCAGTGGTCTGACCAGCGTAATTCGGGCTTTTTCGGATACGGACCCCGAGCAGCTTCCGCTACCGGTGATCACGAATTGCCAGTTTGGCCACCAGGCGGTGAATGTGGAGAATCAGTTGCGCAACCCCGGTTCGCTGCTGCATTTCACGCGGAAATTGATTGCGGTGCGTAAAGAACACGCCACGTTTGGCATGGGGTCATTCCGGCCGGTTGCCAGCTCGAATCCCGCCATTTTCGCGTTTATCCGCCAGTATCGCGATGAGACGCTATTGTGTGTGAGCAATTTTGCCGCGACGCCGCAGCATACTGAGTTAGCATTAGAGGAGTTTGTGGGCCGTACCCCGGTGGAATTGTTGGGCAATACGGCGTTTCATACAATTACGGAGTCGTGGACGTTGACATTGGCGCCGCGCGGATTTTATTGGATGTCACTACGATGAGCAACCTCGCTGAACAGCGCTTTTACGCGGCTAAATCGGAACCAATCACGGCGGTCACGCCCCTCACCCAGGCCCCGGTTGAGGGCGGCACCCTGATGATTGCTCGGGTGGAGCGCCCCTCCGGCAGCGATGTCTACCAGCTGCTTCTCGACGCCGCGGGCAACGACGTCCTGGCCACGCCCGCCGTCGCCACGCCACTCCTGCAGGCACTGGCAAAAGGGCAGCCCGCCGGTTTTGGCACGTTCCACCAGGTCACAGGAAAAATCCCCGAAGTAACACCCCGTCCCATGCCCGGCGAGCAGTCCAATACGTCCCTGATTGTGGGCGACGCGGTGGTGAAGTTTTTCCGTCGCCTGGAACCCGGCATGAACCCGGATGTGGAACTGCTGGTGGGGCTGAGCTGCGAGGGCTGCGAGCATATCGTCCCGGTGCGCGGCTGGGTGGGTTACGAGGATTATGTACTAGCCATCGCCCAGGATTACCTCACCGACGCGGAGGACGCCTGGGAGGTGGCCACCCGCGCCGACCACTTCATAGAGGAAGCCCGCGCGATCGGGCAGGCCACCCGCCGGGTGCACGAGGCACTGGCCACGGCGTTCCCCACGTCCAGCACCACCACCATCGCGGACGCCCTGAATCAGCGTCTGGATTTGCATATACAGCGCTCACCGGCCGTGGCGGCCTTCGAGGATCAGGCCCGATCCCTGTACGCGCAGCTGCCCAAGGATCCTGTACCCACGCAACGGATTCACGGGGATCTGCATTGGGTCAGATCCTGCGCACCAACGGTCGTTTCGTGCTCATCGATTTCGAAGGCGAACCCGCGATCCCGCTGGAGCAGCGTCGCCAGCCGGACAGCACGCTGCGCGACGTGGCAGGGCTGGTGCGGTCCCTGGATTACGCGGGTCACGCCGACGCCACTCCAGCCCTGTTGGAGGGCTACGGACTGGCCAGCTCTACTCCCCTGCTCGACGCGTTTGTGCTGGATAAGGCCCTGTATGAGGTGGCCTACGAGTCGAATAACCGCCCCGACTGGGTGCACATTCCACTACAAGCGGTCAAGCGCATCCTAGGCGAGTAGTGCCTCCCGCAGCGCTGTGTGGTCGAGTTGCTCCCGCATCCAGGGGCTGAAGGCGAAGGGCGTGGCCTCAACCGCGCGCAGCACGTCGGCACCTGGCAGCCACTGCCAGGAATCGACCTCCTCGGGATTCGGCGCAATCTCACCAGCAACAACAGCCATGAACACTGGACACACTTCCCACTCCACGATGCCGGAGGAATCGGTGGCGCGGTAGCTGAAGTCCGGGAGGATCAGGCGGGCGTCGTCAAGCGCCGCCGGGCTGATGCCGAGTTCCTGGGACGCGCGGCGTCGTAACGCGGCTTCGGGAGTTTCGCCGGGGCCTGGGTGGCCACACATGCTGTTGGTCCACACGCCGGGCCACGTGGGTTTCGCCAGCGCACGGCGGGTCAGCAGCACCTGGCCATCGGGGCGGGTGAGGTAGCAGGAAAACGCGTAATGCAGTGGGGTGTTCGTGGTGTGCACGGTGGCTTTCGGGTGTGTGCCTGCTGGACGACCGTCGGGACCAATGAGGACAACTAGCTCAGTGTCGCTGGCGGGGGTGCGCATAAAACTCAGCTTAACCGACGTGACAGAATAGGACCCATGTCTGTTGTTGAGTCATCGTTGCTGCTCCGCAGGGACGCGTCCGTTGCGTTCCTCCAGCGGCGATTCGAACAACTCATCCACGACGTTGATCAGGTCAACGGGGACGCCGCCTGGGCCTGCGCCCTCGCCGAGAACATCGCCACCGGCGGCAAGCATGTGCGCTCCCTGCTGGTCCACGTGGGTGCGGACCGCCCCGCCCCCGTCGAAGCCACACCAGACATCGCCGTCGGCGCGGCCTTCGACCTGCTCCACGCCGCTTTCCTGGTCCTCGACGACGTGATCGACGCCGACGAGCAGCGCCGCGGCTCCCCCACCATCCACGCCGCCGCCCGACAACGCGCCACCGATTTGCACGGCCCCATCGCGGGTGACGACGCCGCGCACTACGGCACCTCCGTGGCCATCCTCGCCGGCACCGCAGCCATGAACGAAGCCTCCCGCATCATTATCGACGCCGGGGCGCCCGCCGACACCACCGTGCAACTCATGCGCATCTTCCACACCGCTATCACCGATTCCGTCGTCGGGGAATTCATGGACATCCACCATTCCCTCCCCGGCGTGGACGCCTCAGACGACCTCATCCGCATGGCATCCCGGCTAAAAACCTCCTCCTACTCCTTTGAAACGCCCCTGATCAGCGGCGCGATCCTCGCCGGGCGAGACTGGGCCGTTCCGCACCTGAGGGACCTGGGACGCACCATCGGCTCCGCCTACCAGCTCGCCGACGACATCCAATCCATCTTCGCCCCCAGCTCCATCACCGGCAAAGACCCCGCAGGCGACCTCATCCGGGGCCGCGCCACCCCGCTCATGGCGCTGGCGCAACACACCCAGCAATGGCCGGACATGGTCACCGCCATTACAAGCGGTGACCTCGACCACGCACGCACGCTTCTCCGCCACAGCGGCGCCGTGGACAAAGCCCACGCAGAGGCGGAAAGCTACCTTAACGACGCCGCAGTCATCCTGAACACCGAGGGACTCTTCTCCCCCGAGGCCCGCACCGCGCTCACCAACGTGGGCACCTACATACGCAGGAGCCTCGACGTTGCCCGATAACCCACTCCACGCCTACAACCACTACTCCCGGCGCGCCGCCTCAATTGTCATTCGTGAGTACTCCACCAGTTTTTCTCTAGCTAGCTGCCTTCTTCGGGGTCGGGTCCGCCACGATATTTGCAACTTGTACGCCGTGGTGCGCATCGCTGACGAGATCGTGGACGGTGTGGCCGCCGCAGCCGGGCTGGACACCAATAGCATTGCCGCCGAGCTTGATGGGTTTGAGCAGCAGGTTTTTCGCGCCACCCGCACCGGTTTTTCCACGAACCCCGCCGTGCACGCATTTGCAAGCACGGTGCACCGCTGCCGCATCTCTGAAGAGCATATTCGGGCATTTTTCACCTCAATGCGCCGCGATCTTGACCCCACCGCCTACGACCAGGCCGCGCTGGATGATTACATTTGGGGTTCCGCCGAGGTCATTGGCCTGATGTGCCTGGCCATTTTCACTGCAGACCAGCCGCTGAGTCCCACCGATCAACAACGCTGCGAAGAGGGGGCGCGCCGCTTGGGAGCTGCGTTTCAGAAAATCAATTTCCTCCGCGATGTGGGTGACGACACGATAGCCTTGGGAAGGGACTACCTGAACGTCCAGGCAGAGGGCGAGCAGCGGGGCGTCGATAAGCGGCAGATCGTTGCGGACATCACCGCCGACCTTGATGCCGCCTACCCCAGCATCGCCCTGTTGCCGACCGCCGCGCGCGCCGGGGTGCTGGCCGCGTACCTGATTTTCCGGGACTTGTGCGCCCGCCTTGACCACATGACCATGTCAGAGATTATGTCCACGCGGGTGCGGGTACCTGCAGTGATGAAGGCTCGACTTGTGGCGCGGGCATGCGTACAGGCCCCTCGACTTCGCCCACCCACTATGTAGAAGGATCAACACATGAGCGTGCCACCAGCCAGTAAGCCCCTCGCAACGAAACCCCGCGCTGTGGTAATCGGTGCCGGGGTTGCGGGGCTTGCCGCCGCGTGCCTGATGGCCAAGGATTACGACGTGACGGTGCTGGAGAAGAACACCGAGTCGGGCGGCCGTGTGGGTCGTCTCCGGGACGGCGGATTCCTGTGGGACACCGGCCCGAGCTGGCTGCTCATGCCGGATGCGTACAAGCGCTTTTACCAGCGCATGGGCACCACCATGGAGGCTGAACTGGACCTGGTTCGGCTGGACCCTGCCTACCGCGTGTTCCACGAGGGTTTCGATCCGGTGGATGTGCGCAGCGGTATCTCCGAGGTGCGCGCGCTTTTCGACACCCTTTCCCCCCGGCGACGGTGAGAAAGTCACCGCCTACCTGGACAGCGCCACCGATACCTATCGCATGGCGGTGAAAATGTTCCTGTACACGACGTTTTCCTCCGTTCGGCCTTTTCTCACCCGGGCGATGCTGGGACGGCTGGGCACTCTGCAGCGTCTGCTGATGACCAGCCTGAAACGCCATGTGGAGCGGAATTTTTCCCACCCCATCGCCCAGAAAATTCTGCAATATCCGGCGGTGCTCTTGGCCACTAGCCCCGCCGACACTCCCGCCATGTATCACCTGCTCAGCCACGCCGATCTAGTTGAGGGCGTCTACTATCCGCGCGGTGGGTTTGGCACGGTTGTGGATTCCCTGGAGCGCCTAGCGCTGGGGCAAGGCGTGGAGTTGCGTTTCGGCTACGAGGCGCGGGCCATTACCTCCACACCCGTTGATGCGAAGGAAAGACGACACAAGGCCACGGGGGTGCGGGTGTGTCAGGTGAACTCCGACAAAGGTGGCGTGAAAGAGACTGAAGTCCTCCCCGCCGACGTGGTGATCGCCGCCGGGGACATGTACCACACCGACACCCAGCTGCTGCCGTCGAAACTGCGCAGCCACCCGGAGCGCCATTGGAAGCACACCAAGCCAGGTATTGGCGTGGTGGTGGCCATGTTGGGCGTGCGCGGCCATCTCCCCCAACTCACCCACCACCAGCTGATCCTCTCCAGCGAATGGGAGGAGGATTTCGATGCGATCTTCAGTTCTCCGCACGGGTCGTCGCACTCCATTTACGTGTGCAAACCCTCCGAGACCGACGCCGAGATAGCCCCTGAGGGGCACGAAAACCTGTTTATTTTGATCCCTACCAGAGCGAGCACCGACATCGGACACGGCAGCACGTACAACGACGAGCCGACACCCAAGGTGGAGATGCTTGTCGACGCCGCGATCCAACTGATCAGCGACCGCTGCGGCATCCCCGACCTGGAAGAACGCGTGGTCGCCCGGCACACGCTGGGACCTGCGGATTTTGCGCAACGCTACTTCGCCTGGCACGGCACCGCCCTGGGCTACGCCCACACGCTGAGGCAATCCGCCTTCATGCGGGGCAACCAGGCATCCAAGACGGTGGAGGGCTTGTTCTACGCTGGGAGCACCACTACCCCGGGTGTTGGGGTGCCGATGTGCCTGATCAGCGCCGAGAATGCGGCGTCGCTCGCCGCCGACTACCTGGGGTAATTACTGTAGGTTGCCCTTCCAGGTGACGTTGGCGATGGTGAGTTCCGCATCGGAGGTGGAGCTCACTGTGGTATTGAACTTGTAGCGCACGCTGGTGGTGGCACCCGCACCAAGCGGCAGGTCAAGGCCATTAACGTAGCTGTCATCGGAGTTGGAGTTCGTGTTCATCAATTCCGCGTTGCCGGATTTGGTCTTCAGGGTCGGCTGCCCCAGCGCCGATGGCGGCAACGGCACATCATTCAAGTTCTTCAGGTTCAGAAGAATCACCACTCCGCCGTTGCTGCCGGAGCTGACGCTGCGCAAACGCCAGCGCACGTTCAGCCCTGGGTCTTCTATTTCCTTGGAGGCATCCTGGGTGGTGACGGGGTTGGCTTCCTTCGCCACGAACTCCTTAGCGGTGGAGGGTGTGAGGGTGGTGGATAGGCCGCTGCTGGAGTTTGTTGCCCCTGAGCTGCATGCTGCCAGCGCGAAGGGAACCGTTACGATGCAGATTGCGGCTACTTTTGCCCTATTGCTCAACACTTCGCTGGTCACACCTTTCCTCAATCTCCACAATTGGTTTTCATTCTAGTATGACCAGAATTCAGCTACTGTTGTGGTCATGGATTTTCCGTCATTAACCGAGCTTAAAGCCCGCAACACCCTCAAATGGACCCGCTACGGCGACGACGTTCTGCCCCTCTGGGTCGCCGAATCGGACTTTAGTACCTGCCCCGAGGTGAAAGCCGCCATTATGGACGCTGTGCAGCGAGAATCCTTCGGCTACCCGCCGGACGGCCACGGCCTCGCCCCGGCGCTGGCAGCATTCAGTACAACCCGCTATGGCTGGGAGATCAATCCAGCACGCGTTTTCCCTGTCCCGGACGTGGTGCGCGGCGTGTACCTGGCCTAAGTTTCCTGACCAAGCCAGAGTCACCGACGATTATTCCCGCCCCCGCATACATGCCGTTTTGGGAACTCACCGCCGCCACCGGCCGGGAAACCATGGTCATTGACGCGTACGGCGGATTGGACCTGAACGATATTGAAGACTGTTTTAAGCGCGGCGCGGGCAGCCTGATTCTGTGCAACCCCTATAACCCCCTGGGATACACGTTCAGCAGGGAATTCTTGATTGAACTCGCGGACTTAACGGCACGCTACGATGCCCGCATCATTTCCGACGAAATCCACGGACCGTTGGTCTACGACGGCACCCACATACCCGCCGCCTCCGTGTCCGACACCGCAGCACAGGTGTGTGTGACCGTGACCGCGACGTCGAAAGCCTGGAACATCGCAGGATTGAAATGCGCACAGATGATATTCAGCAACGATGAAGATGTGGCGCGGTGGAATGCCGTGCCGTGGATGCTTCGCGACGGCGTGTCCATCCTCGGCCTCGTCGCGGCGCAAGCCTGCTACGAAGCACCCACCAGTTTCTTAGACGACCAGGTCGCGCAGCTGAAAGCCAACCGGGATTTCCTGGTGGAGGAACTCCCCAAGCGCGCCCCCGGCGTGCTAACCGCCAACCCCGAGGCCACCTACCTGATGTGGCTGGATTTCCGTAACACTCCCCCTGGCGGACCAGCCCGCAGCACAGCTCATGCGGCAGGCCAAGATTGCCCTGAATGAAGGCACGACGTTTGGCCAAGGGGGCGAAGGGCACGCGCGCCTCAACTTCGCCTGTTCCCCAGACACGCTGGAGATCGCCATAGATCGCATCGCCTCTGCAGTGGCTGGATAGCTTTACCCGGTGTAGAGCGCCTCGTACCACTCGGGGCGGGTCTCCCCAAGTGTTTTCACCACCACCACGGTGGCCGCCGCCACAGCCTTAGAACTAGACCCCATCTGGTCGGCTTTGATGGTGGCGTGCAGCTCATTGCCCTTGTCCTCAATGAGGCCCTGGGTGACGGCCAGGTCGCGGGCCTCGGTGAGCGGTGCCACAGCATTGTCGCCAGGGGTCTCCGACGTGCGGTCTACGTACCCCAGCACCACACTTTCCTGCACGGCGCGGGTGAGGAAGTCCTTCTCGAACGCACCAGCGCGGGTGAGTTCAATGGGACCGTTGTCGCGAATTTCCTGCACCAGCCACGCCAGGACCTCGCCGAAGGGCGAATGCATCCGGAACAAGGTCTGCTCGCCGGCGGTGAGCTGCGTCATCACGGTGAGCAGTTCCAGGGAGCGGGCAATGGACTCGGCGTCGAAACGCGCACCCCTACCCTCCAGGAGTTGCATGTCCGTGGTGTAGTCACCCATGCCGGTGACAATCCCGATGAAGGTTTCCCCATCAACATTGACGGTGAAATCCGCACCCAAGCGGTCAAACCTGACCCCCTGGGCGTCGAAAAACAGGGTGTCTGCGGGCATGTGACGGGTATCGCCAATGGCGATGGGTTTGGGGCCGAACGCGCCAGCGCCGACCCATGCGGAACGGTAGTCGCTGATATCAAATAAGCGCAGAAGTACCGCAATGACCATATCCACAGTTAGATGCGTGGATAGTTGCACCACGCGGAAAGCCCCACCAGGCTTTTGGAACGTTACTTGGGCAGTACGTTTCGGCCCAGGGGTCCCGGGGAGCAACGCAAGGTCAGAGCTGATCTGGCTATCAGACACAACAAACAGTGACGATGCGATGAACAGTGGATTAGCTGCCATACCATTCAAGTGTACCCCCAAAATTGGCTTTCTAAATCCCCCCCTTCTAATATTTACCAAATGGAGCAAGCCATCCAAAGTACCCGAAATAAACGACTCGTTTTCTTAGCCACACTCATGTTATTTTCCATGTACTTTGGTGCGGGTAACCTCATTTTTCCACCCATATTGGGTGCACAGTCAGGGGAAGGATTCTCCCTGGCAATCGTAGGGTTTCTGCTCACCGGTGTGGCTCTACCCGTCGTAGCGGTGATCGCCATTGCGCGCACCGGTAGCGACATTTTTGATCTTTCCATGCGCGGCGGAAAAATCTTTGGCGTGGCCTTTCCCGTACTGGTGTACCTGGCCATTGGCGCGTTCTATGCCCTGCCCCGCACCGCCGTTGTCAGCTACTCGACGGCGATTGTGCCGCTGACCGGGTGGTCCTCCGGGATTGCCTCCACGGCGTTCTTCGTGGGGTTCTTTGCGGTGGCGCTCGCGCTGGCCTTCAACCCGCACGGATTGATCGATAAACTGGGCAAATGGCTCACCCCAGCGCTGCTTATTCTTCTCGTGGTGTTGGTAGCGCTGGCCGCCATGCGACTGCACCCAACTGAGACGGATGCCATAAATAAATATGCCACCCACCCCTTGTCCACCGGACTCATCGAGGGCTATTTCACCATGGATTCCCTCGCATCCCTGGCGTTTGGCATTCTGGTAGTTTCCGCACTACGCCACAGCACCAAAGCCACAGGTTCCACCCTTGCCCGCCTGGTCAGCATCGCCGCCTGCGGTGCCGGCCTGCTGCTCGGACTCATCTACGTCGGCTTGGGGCTAGTAGGGCATCTCATACCAAACTCCCACAGCTACAGCAATGGTGCCGAACTCCTCGCCGCAGCCGCCGAACAAACCATGGGACGCACCGGATTGATCATCTTCGGCGCGATTGTGCTGCTGGCCTGCATGACCACAGCCGTGGGACTCATCGGCGCGACCAGCGAATTCTTCAACCGGCTGCTCCCGGGCGTGTCCTACCGTGCCTGGGCCGTGATATTTTCACTCGTCTCCTTCGCCGTGTCCACCACCGGCCTGGAAACCGTGCTTTCCATTGCAGGTCCCATCATCGGCTTCCTCTACCCGTCCGCCATCACGCTGGTGCTGCTCACCCTGCTCGAACCGCTGCTACCGGTACGCCTGCACTACGGGTTCCGCTTCGCCTGACCGTCTCCGTGGTGTGGGCAGCGCTCATGAGCTTCAGCGACATCGGGTTGAGCTTCCTCGAACCCCTGATCAGCTGGTCACCTGGCCACGCCCAGCAGCTCGGCTGGGTCGCCCCCACGCTGGTGCTCGCCGCCGTGGGCTTTACGGTGGATATGGTGCGCAAGAAGGAAACCACTGGGACTGAGCCTGAAACGTCAACGGCGGACGAGTCAGCGGAAGCCTCCGTGTAGGCCATTACACGCTGCCTCATTACAGGCTGCCCATCACACACTGCCCAGCCGCTCGATGTACACCGTCGGCCGCATCTGCCGCACCATGTCCACCAGCTCATACGCACTGGGCTGGGTGCCCTTAGGGAAACGCACCACATAATCCGTCACCTCCGCCGGTATCCCCCGCTGGCGTATCGACGCCGCAGTCACCTCACCGTCCACGTGGTAGGGCAACAACGCCAAATACGTGGTGGTCTTCCTGCGCGGGTCGCAGCGCGTCCACACCTTCACCGTGGACAGTTCCGACATGGGAAAACTAATGCCAGAGTGCGGAATGCTCACCTTCTCCCCGACCACCAGCACCACCCGGCGCGCCCGAAACGCAATGGCCGCCAAGCTGGACAGCGCAATGATGATGCCCGCCGCCGGGGCCGCCATGCCCAGAGCGTACAGCAGGCTGAGGGTGTTGTTGCCGCTTGTGCGGTAGGCCCCCAGAAGCAGCACCGTGATGGGCCCCAGCACAATGACAAACAGCATGCAGGTTTTTGCGGCACGCGAGCTGAGGATTGCGGAGTAGCTGCTTCGGACTTTTATCACTGGTGTGGGCATGGGGGTGACTCTGCGGCTAGTATTCGTCGGCTGTTGTGATGAGCCGCGTGATAATCTCCTGCGAACCCCAGTGGATTCCGTCGTGTTGGAACGCATTGGTGATAAAGGGCCGGAGGTCGCGGAAGACGCGCGCCGTGTTCATGGAATGCTCAAAGGGCACAAACACGTCGTCAACGTAGATCGCGGCGGCCGCCACGGCGGGGCCGTGGCCGAGGCTATTTTTATCGTACAGGCTGCGCCAATCGTCTTTGGCGGCGAGGACGTGCGCGGCGTCGATAAACGGGCGCAGTGCGGGGTCTTCCTCGAATTGCCAGGGGAAAATGTGCTCGCCGGTGAGGTAGAACGGCCGGGTCATGTCGGTGGGGTCGGCGTGTTCCTCAAAGCCGGGTTTATCCTCGCGGATGCGGTGCGCGGACCAGTTGGTGGGGCCTGAGACGGTGCCGCCGTAGATGGATTCGTGCACCACGGCGTACAGCGGCCCCTGTTCGAAGGAGACGCGACTGCCCACGCTATTGAGGAAGTCGGAGCGTAGCTTTTTCTCGCCTTTCACGGTGACAAACGGGTCTTCAAACAGGTAGGCGAGGGTGTCAAAGCCTCGGTCGCGGCCGAGTTCGATGCCGATGGTGCGCAGCCTGCGGGAGCTCAGGCGCTCGCCGGTGGGCAGGAGCTCGTCGGAGTGGTCGAGGTGGGCGCACACCTCCCGGATGCGGGCCTCGATCCACGGAAAGTTGCGGTAGAACTGGTCGTGCCGGAACTGCAGCTTGTCAAAGGTCGCGCGGTAGATGTCGTCCGCGTGGCAGTCGATGGCGGGCAGGCCGCCCGTGAGAAACACCCTCTTTAGGCTCTCGGGGAACATCGAAGCGTAGGTGGTGATGCAGAAACCACCGAAACTCTGGCCGAACAGCGACCACGTGTCCACCCCAAAAGCACGGCGGAAAGCCTCGCAATCAGCGACGATGGAATCGGCCCGGAGCAGGGGGGTAACGCTCGGTCGGCAGCACGTTCACTTTGTCCACCCGCCCCGAACGCCCCGTGCCGCGCTGGTCCAGCAGCAGCACCCGGTAATGCTTCAGGAACTCCCCCAACCAGCCGCTTGCCGACGTCGGTCGGGGTGACGGAAAGCCCGGACCGCCCTGCAGGTACACCAATAACGGCAGCCCCTCCCCCTTCGGGGGCACGATCTCCCGGGCGAAGATGGTGAGGGTGTCGTTTGTGTTGGGGTTGTTGTGGTCCCAGGGGACGTCCATCTCCCAGGACTTCAAGGTGTGGCCAAACCGCGTGGTGGAGCCGACAAGCCGTGCATCAGACATAGTTCACCATGCTAGCCGCTGGCGAAGGCTTCAAAGACGTGGCGGAAATGCCCATCACGTTCGCAGCTGGCTCATGGTGCACAATATGCCCCGGCACAGCGTGAACTAGTACAGTCCTAGGGGTGGACTACATCTCAACACGCGACCCCCAGCGCACCCCAGCAACGTTTACTGACATTCTGCTTGGCGGACTGGCCCCCCCGACGGGGGCCTCTACCTTCCCGCCGATTATCCCCAGGTCAGCGACGACACACTCACCACGTGGCGTGAGACCCTGACCACGAAGGGATACGCTGCGCTGGCCGCCGAGGTGATCAAGCTCTTTGTGAGCGACATTCCCGCTGAGGATGTGGAGGCGATCTGCGCCCGCGCCTACACCACCCCGACGTTTTCCACCCCAGACATCGTGCCCGTCACCGAACTGGACGACAACCTCTTTATCGGGCACCTGTCCGAAGGCCCCACCGCCGCGTTTAAAGACATGGCCATGCAGCTGCTCGGCGAGTTTTTCGAATACGAACTCACCCGGCGCGGCGAAACACTCAACATCCTGGGCGCCACCTCTGGGGACACGGGGTCCGCAGCGGAATACGCCATGCGCGGCCGCCCCGGTATTTCCGTGTTCATGCTGACCCCCGCTGGCCGCATGACCCCCTTCCAGCAGGCCCAAATGTTTGGTCTTGATGACCCAAATATTCACAATGTCGCGTTGGACGGTGTGTTTGATGATTGCCAGGACATTGTGAAGGCCGTGAGTAACGACGCCGAGTTTAAGCAGCACTACCGCATTGGCGCCGTGAATTCCATTAACTGGGCACGCCTCATGGCGCAGATAGTCTATTACATTTCCTGCTGGATTCGCATCACTGACAATAATGCACAGAAAGTCAGTTTCTCCGTTCCCACCGGTAATTTCGGCGATATTTGCGCGGGCCATATTGTCCGCCAGATGGGCGTTCCTATTGACCGCCTGATTGTGGCCACCAACGAAAACAATGTGCTGGACGAGTTTTTCCGCACCGGCGCTTACCGCGTGCGCAGTTCGGCCGACACGCTGGAAACCTCCAGCCCCTCCATGGACATTTCCCGCGCCTCCAACTTCGAACGCTTCATCTACGACCTGCTCGGCCGCGACGCCACCCGCACCGCCGAACTGTTCAGCCAGCGCGAGGGGTTCACGCTTGCCGACGACCCCGCTTTCCCCGCCGCCGCGCAGCGCTACGGGTTCCTTTCCGGCAGCTCCACCCACGCCGACCGGGTAAGCACCATCCGCGATACGTGGGAACGCCTCGGCGTGATGCTGGATCCCCACACCGCCGACGGCGTGCGCGTGGCCCGTGGCCTGCGCGACCAGGTGGACACCCCCATCGTCTGCCTGGAAACCGCGCTGCCGGTGAAATTCTCCGACACCATTGTGGAGGCCACCGGACGCGAGCCAGACCTGCCGGAACGCTTCACCGGCATCATGTCCGCCCCGCATCACGTCACCGACATGCCTAACGACGCCGCCGTAGTCAAGGACTTTATTCGCCGCACTGTCGCAGGCTAGCTGCCATGTCCTCCACGTCGGCGGGTGGCCAGTATTCCTCTGGTCGCGGGCGCAGCGCGCCCGGACCTGGGGTGCAGGTATCCACCGTGTCTCGCCACCGCTGCGGAATACCCTCCGAGCCATACACCCCGCCCAGCACAGCGCCGACGATGGCGGCGTTGGTGTCCGTATCCCCACCGCGCCCGATGGTACGTACCAGTGATTCTTCAAAGTCCGTGCCCGTGGCCAGCTCGTACACCGCGTAACTGAAGGCCAGTTTCACCCAGCCAATGTGCTCTGAGACCAGCGGCCTCTCTGTGGACTGCTCAATGAAAACCCGAAGCTCGGACGGGGCGAGGTCAAGCAGGGCGTCGATAAGCGCGCCGGCGGTGAGTTCCTGGGCGGCGGCGCGTGCCAGGGCAACGGCAACGATGCGGTTGATGGTGATGCACAGGGGGTGGGTGTGGGTCATGCGGCAGTCGAGTTCCGCGAGGTCAGCGAGCGTATCCTCCGGCAGGTTCATGCCCAGGATTGCGAGCGGACTTAGGCGCATCAACGCGCCGTTGGCCTGCGAATCGGGATTGATGTACTGATGCAGCAGCGCATTTGCGCAGGTAATGCCAATATCGAAGGGGTCCGACGCCGCCCAGCGTCGGTAGCTGTCCAGCACATCCTGGGCGTCGTAACCGCCCATGCGGATAATGCTGCGGGCCATGGCCAGGGCCATTTCCGAATCATCGGTTGGCTGGCCCGCGCTCAGCCGAAACACTCCCCCATCCTGTAATTCCCGAACTCCATCGGGGTAGACGGCCGCAATCTCGGTTGCGGACTGGAATTCCACCAAACTCCCCAGGCTATCGCCGATCAACTGCCCATAAAGAATACCTGCGCATCGAGACATACCACCTAGGGTATCCTCAACACCATGGGTATTTTTGACAAAGCCAAAGAAGCACTCGGCAACGAGGAAAACACCGACAAAGTGTTGGACAAAGCCGAAGACCTGGCCAAGAGCAAACTCGGCGATGACAAAGCCGACCAGATCAGCAAAGTCCGCAAGGTGATTGACGACAAAATCGGCGAATAGCGCACTTCTGGAACGTTGAGAGGGCTGTGTTTAGAGGGCGAGGTAGAGCACGTAGGCAATACCCGCCATCATCAGCGAAATCATCAGATTAGCCATGATTGATTTACGCTGAACAGCGGCCTTGACATGAAAGCCGTAATCCCGCCACCCGGCGCAGTCCTCCGTACCCGGCGGGATAATCCACCGGGGGCGCAACGTGCAAATGATAAGCCAATCGATAATAAACAAATCGATGAGGAGCATCATCACTTCCATGGTCAACGCCACCGCGAACCCCAAGCGGAAATTCCCGCCGTGGTGCTGCAAAAACAGCAACGTGGAATACACCAGAGTTCCCAGCAGCGTGAGCAGATAGATCCCGCCGAACAACCAACCACGCCGCTGATCCTCTGGGGTGGCAGGTGGCATGTGCTGCTGAATATCCTCCGGGAAATCATTCCGAAATGCCTCATGGCTTGCGCTTAGGGCGTACAACAACATCAACGTGGGGAAAATAAGAAGGGGAATGCTGACCAACAGAGTGTGGTTGACAACATCGTTCATACTTCTAGACTTCCAGAGTCATGCAGATCAGCGCTAGCCCCGGCCCGTGCGGCAAGTGACTACACTAATTTTGCTGACCCAACTTATGCAAACCCAGTCAACTTTCCGAGGAGAGCCGCAGTTGTCGAACCAACGTAACACTACTGGCCGTCGTCCACGCATCACGGGTATCGACGCCGCCCGCGCCATCGCCATCATTGGCATGGCCTACGCACACCTCGGCCCCATATTCTTCTCCAGCGACATTGACACTGTGGCTTCCCTACTGACCACCGGCTTCGCCTCCGCGCTCTTCGCCGTGCTCGCCGGGGTTTCCGTCTCCATCATGAGCCAGCGCGGCATCGAAAAGGGTGGCGTGGAGCTCGCCCAAAGCCGCCAACAACTCATGCTGCGCGGCACCATCCTTATCGGCATTGGCCTGGTGCTTTCCATCGCGCAATACAACATTGCTGTGGTGCTCTCCGCCGTCGGCGCACTCTTCCTGGTGCTTCCCCTGGTGGCGCGCTGGTCTAACCGGGCACTTTGGGCGCTTCTTGTTGGGCTTTTGGTGCTCGGGCCGTTTGTGATCGTCGCCTCCGACACTTTTAACACCTACGTTGACATCATTTCCGGCAGCTACCCGCTCACCGCCTGGTTCACCTACGGCGTCGCCGGAATGCTCGTCCACCGCTACCTCATCCACTCGCGCATGCTGCAATGGATAAGTCTTGTTGCGGGTGTGGTACTCGCTGTTATTGGGGTCAACGCCCGCAGCTGGATCAGCGACCAGCTCCCCGCCCCCGAAGACCCGAAAATGTACGACCAGCTCACCGCCGACCCGACCCCCGCCGCTGGGGTGGCTGGTGGCGGTCCAGGTGGAGCGATGAATTCCAACCCCGATATCCAGAGCACCTGGTGGTACACCTACCTCGGGCCGGAGCCGCACATGGGCGGGCTTATCGACGTCGCGACATCCATCGCCGTCTCCGTCGCAGTCATCGCGCTCTGCCTGCTGATCACTGCTCTTCCCTTAGGGCGCACAATCCTCTATCCCCTCCGTGCCATGGGATCCATGTCACTGACTGTCTACGTCGCACACGTACTCACCGCCGCCATGATCCTGACAAACGACAACAACAACCCCGCCTGGTCCAGCAGCGAAGAACCCGCAACACACCCACTGGCACTCGGGGTGACCATCGTTGTCGCCATAGTGTGCGCCATGATCTGGAAACAATTCTTCCGGCGCGGACCCCTCGAATGGGTCATGCATGTATTGACGGTGAAAGGGGCGCGGGTTGATATGGAGGGTGTGGATCGCACACGTTGATCCAGTGCCATTCAAGGGTTGACACATCCAAAATTTGACAATATCAGAGCTCCACTGCTTAACAATATTGAATTGCGAAAAGCGCGCATCATTATGTGAAATATTCAAACTAGAAGACGGCACCACCATTATAAACCGCTCCCATCATTCGCTATTTGTTCAACAAAATAGTGGCACGCGGCATGAGGCGTAGGCTTGATACATGAGTGCCTTAACGCGTCTTCTCTCCCCCGAATCCATCGTCCTTGATGCTTCCGCTGCTGATTGGCGCGACGCCATCCAGCAGGCCGGATCACTCCTGGAAAACGCAGGTCACTGTACACCCGACTACACGCAGTCCATGATCGATACGGTGGCCCACAACGGCCCCTACATCGTCCTCACGCCGGGTTTGGCACTCGCCCACGCCCGGCCTTCCGCCGCCGTTCAGTCCACTGGTTTGTCGTTTCTGCGCTTGTCGACGCCCATTTCATTCGGCCACCCCAAAAACGATCCGGTCAGCATCGTTATAGCTCTCGCGGCGGCTGACAAAACCCAACACCTTGACGCTCTGAGTTCTCTATCCACGGTTCTTGCCAATTCAACAAGAAGGGCTGGCTTGGATAAGGCAGCAACGGTTGAAGAGGTGCTGGAGTTACTGGACGTCGATAAGCAGCATCGTTCAGAGCCGCAGGCCCGAAACAAAATACTCACGGTGTGCGGCAACGGATTGGGAACGTCATTGTTTTTGAAAAACACCCTGGAATCCGTGTTGGAAGCGTGGGGCTGGGGTTCCTACATCACCGTTGAAGCCACGGACACCATTTCCGCAAAGGGAAAAGCCAAAGAGGCCGACTGCATTCTCACCTCTGGCGAAATTGCTCGCACACTTGGCGACGTCGGAATCCCTGTGCGCGTCATTGACAATTTCACCTCGCAACGCGAGATCGACACCGCGCTCCGCGAACTCTACGACATTTAGGACACGCCATGCTTGCCATCAATTTTCTTGTCAATGAAATACTCGCAGTCCCCGCATTCCTCATCGGCATAATAACCGCAGTGGGACTGAGTGCACTACGCAAACCCGTCGGTACTGTCATCGGCGGTGCGCTGAAAACCACCCTTGGTTTTCTCCTGATTGGCGCCGGTGCCACGCTGGTCACCGCCTCGCTCGAACCGCTCGGGACCATGATCACTGGGGCAACCGGGGCGCACGGTGTGGTGCCCACCAACGAAGCCATCGTCGGTATTGCCCAACAGCACTACGGCTCCAGGTTGCATGGCTCATGATCGCAGGCTTTGCCGTCAGCCTCCTTCTGGCCCGCATCACGCCCCTGCACTATGTATTCCTCACCGGACACCACGTGCTGTTCATGGCCACCCTGCTCACTATTGTGCTCGCCACCGCCGGGTACAACGGCTGGGTGGTGATCGCTTTTGGGGCGGTGCTGCTCGGCATCCTCATGGTGTCCCTCCCCGCGCTCGCGCAACCCTGGACTAGGAGCGTCACTGGCGACAACAGCATTGCCATCGGGCACTTCGGCACCGTCGGGTACATCGCGGCGGGGGCCGTCGGCAAAGCCGTTGGTAACCGGCGCGGGCATGAAAGCCCCTCCACCGAAAAACTCACCCTCCCCGAAGGACTCCGATTCCTCCGCGACTCCATGGTGGCCACCGCGCTATCCATGGCGCTCATGTACGTCATTTTGGCCATCATCGTGCTCTTGCGGGCTGGACGCGCCGAAGCCTACAGCGCCTTTGAAGACGGGGCCACCAGCGTAGGCAACTACATCATGCAGGCCGTCACCCAAGGACTCCAATTCGGTGTGGCCGTTGCCGTCATCCTCTTCGGAGTACGCACCATTCTTGGCGAACTCGTGCCTGCATTCCAAGGCATCGCCGCCAAAATCGTGCCTGGCGCCATCCCAGCACTCGACTGCCCCATCGTGTTCCCCTACGCCCAAAACGCCGTGCTCATCGGTTTCATCGCCTCCTTCGCAGGCGGACTCGTAGGCTTGGCGGTGCTCTCCACCTGGCTCAACCCGGCCTTCGGAGTGGCGCTTATCCTGCCGGGACTCGTCCCGCACTTCTTCACCGGTGGCGCTGCGGGTGTCTACGGAAACGCCACCGGCGGGAGGCTCGGTGCTGCATTCGGCGCCTTTGTCAACGGGCTGATCATCACCTTCCTGCCTGCATTCCTTCTCGGCGTGCTCGGGGCATTCGGATCAGAAAACACCACCTTCGGCGACGCAGACTTCGGCTGGTTCGGCATTCTTATTGGGTCCGCTGCGGGACTGCCGTCCGCTCTGGGCTTGGTGCTTATTGCGGCTAGCGGCGCGGTAATCCTCGGTCTGGCGATCATGGTGCAGAAGAAACTCGTCGATGGGGGTTGGGATCCGGCACCGGGACGCGGGGTTGGCGGCACAGGCGATGGTGACACTGCCGAGAGTGCTGGCAATGCCGAAGGCGAGGTTGTTGGGCGCTCCTATCCCAAGATCACTCCCCCAGTCGGTGCGCCCACTCCACCTGCGCACATCGACTTTGATTAGAGAACGGTGCACTGCAAGGTGTGCTTATGCTCAAGCACGACAATGGGGTGTTTTTCGGCTTGGGCATAAGCACACTTTCACTCCTGTCAGGTAGGTCCACTGCTAGGTACGCAAACACCCTGTTTTCGGCCCCAGCGGTGGACCTATTTCTACGCAAACGTTTGCACTAACGGCGTTCAAGACGTAGCGGCGACCGCAGCGATCCATCGCCCCTCCACCCCCTCACCCCCGATATTGATCTGATGAAAAAATATTAATCTGAAAAATAATTAATGTGCGACATCCGACAATCACATTAAAATAGGAACGTTGTATAAACATCGACACACCTACTGATCGATTCAGATATCAGCTAAATAGCGCCTTTGAGGCGCAAACGGAAAATCAGGACTGTCTAAGACCGCAGAGCGCTGCAAATGCGATGAACGTGATGCGCACAGACCGGACAGACGCCCTACATAGCCGCTGCACATCCGCCACTACACACCACATATCAGCTCAAATACCAAGCTTGGGCGATGTTTCCACCTCACACTAAGCCTCCCCTACTTTCACCCCTAACACATCCCCCAAACGCTCAACCCCACAGCCCCAAAACCTTACATGAACCTTAAAAGTTGACATGCCAACAGTAAACTTTTGCCTAAGAATTTTAAGCTATATTAAGGCTTAAGTTTCGGTAAAAATGAATATTGGATACCACCCCCTTTCATGATCTATATTTCATCTTTATGAGAGCAATCGTTGATCATCCAGAGCTGGCGATTTTTGGTGTAGAAACCGAACCGCCTGCGCGAACGTTGGTTGACATTCTTAGCGCAACCATGGATGCGCATCCCGAGGAGGTCGCCATTGAAAGTGCGACCGCTACAATCACATATTCCCAGTTAAGGGGCCTCTTGGATGAGCAGGCCGCCCGGCTGCACGCGAAGGGAATCGGCCCCGGCGATCGCGTGGGTATCCGTGTCCCCTCAGGCACCACTGATTTGTATGTGGCTATCCTCTCCACACTGTGGGCCGGTGCCGCCTACGTCCCTGTGGACTGGGATGACCCTGATTCCCGCGCAGACACCGTGTGGGAAGAGGCCAGCGTTGCGGCTGTCTACGGCAAGGATCTCGCGATCGTCGATAAGCATGGTGGCGGAAACCCAGACCATCACGTGCCCACCCTGGATGATGACGCCTGGGTGATTTTCACCTCCGGTTCGACGGGCAAGCCGAAGGGTGTGGCGGTGCAGCATCGTGCAGCGGCGGCGCTAGTGGATGCGGAAGCCCGCATGTACCTAACTGAGAATCCGCTGGGCCCCGGTGACCGCGTGATGGCGGGCCTGTCGGTAGCGTTCGACGCCTCGTGTGAGGAAATGTGGCTGGCCTGGCGGTACGGCGCAACCCTGGTGACGGTGCCTCGCGATGTCGTGCGTTCCGGCGAAGACCTAGGTGAATGGATCGTTTCACAGGGCATCACCGCCGTGTCCACGGTGCCCACCCTCGCCTCCTTGTGGCCCGCCGATGCTCTTGAGGCTGTGCGTCTGCTCATTTTCGGCGGCGAAGCCTGCCCCGCCCCGCTCATCCAGCGCCTGTCCCGCCCCGGCCGCGAGCTGTGGAACACCTACGGCCCCACGGAAGCCACCGTCATTTCCACTGGTGCGCTGATGATTCCCGACGTCCCGGTGCGCATCGGCCGCCCCGTACCCGGGTGGGCCTGCGCCGTGGTGGATTCCGAGAATCAGCCAGTCAAGTGGGGCGAAACCGGCGAACTCATCGTCGCGGGCGTGGGCCTGGGCCGCTACCTCGACCCAGTGAAAGACGCCGAATGCTACACCGAGTTCCCTGCCTTGGGCTGGGAGCGCGGCTACCGCACCGGCGACCTAGTGCGCGCCGAGCAGGAGGGCCTGATTTTCGCGGGCCGCGCCGACGACCAGATTAAATTCGCTGGTCGCCGCATGGAACTGGGAGAGATCGACGAGCACCTGACCAACCTCCCCAACGTGAATGTTGGCGCCGCCGCGCTGCATAAAACCGAGGCGGGTTCGCCGGTGCTGGTGGGCTATTTGTCCGCCAAGCAGGGCGCCACCATTGACATGGCAGAAATCAGGAGCATTCTGCTCAAGCGCCTGCCCGGCGGCATTGTGCCGCTGCTGCATGTGGTGGACGAGATGCCGATGAAACCTCCGGAAAGGTGGACCGCAAGGCCCTGCCGTGGCCGCTTCCCAGCGCCGGGGACGATGCCTTCGCGGGCATTGATCCCTCGCTGCATTGGCTGGCGGAGCGCTGGCACGAGCAACTTGGCCCAGTGCCGCTGGATGATCACAGCGACTTCTTTGACTTGGGCGGCAGTTCCGTGGCCATTGCCAAGCTGGTGGTGGCGCTGCGGGAAGCCTACCCCAACGCCGAAATCGCGGAACTGTATAACCACCGCAGCCTGCGGGACATGGGCCAGTACCTAGAGAGCCTGGACGTCAGCACCGAGGAGCGCCCACTTGCCCGCCCGATCCCCTGGTATTCAGGCTTTGTGCAGGCCGCGTTTGTGTGCTTCCTGCACCTGATCAACGGCTTACGCTACGTGGTTGGCTCAATCATTGTGGTGTGGGTGCTGGCCGCGATTTCAACGCGGGCTGGGTTCCCCAGCCGCCGGTGCTGCCGCTGATTGTCGGCTGGCTGTTGCTGTTCTCTATTCCCGGTCGCATGCTGCAAACCGCCATTGGCGTGCGCCTTCTGTGCTTCCGCATCAAACCCGGCGAGTACCTGCGTGGCGGGCTGACTCACCTGCGCATTTGGGCCGCCGAGCGGCTGCTCATCTACGAGAACCTGGATATTATTTTGGGCAGCCCGGCAGCCGTGGTGATGAACCGCCTGCTGGGCAACCGCGTGGGACGGCACTGTCACCTGCATCAACAGCCCTGTGTCACGGGCCTGGTGAGCATTGGCGATAACGTTTCCATCGAGCACGAAGCCGATGTGAGCGGGCACTGGCTTGACGGCGACACCCTGCACGTGGGCACCATCGACTTGGAGGATGGGGTGCGCATCGGCACCCGCACGCTGGTCTCCCCAAACAGCAAGGTCGGGGCGGATTCGGAAATCCTGCCCGGCTCGCACGTGACCGGTAGCATCCCCAGCGGACAGTTTTGGGGCGGCTCCCCCATTTTCTACTGGGGCAAATCCGGCGAAACCTGGCCCAGCGAAACCCCCGAAGAAGTCGAAGAGTTGGAGCGTTGGGGCAGCCTGCGGTCGTGGGGTGCCTACTCACTGGGCATGTTCCTGGTGGAATTCCTGCCCATCCTGGCGGTCTTTCCCGGCGGCCTATTGGTGTTCCAGCATGTGCGCACCCTCCAGCGCTATGAGGACGTGTTCCCCATCTTGGCGCTCTACGTGCCGATTTTCACGCTGCTGACGGTAGCCAGCTGGCTGGGCTTGGTCATCCTGTGCGTGCGCACCGTCGCACCGCTGATCGCCCTAGGGTACTTCCCTAGTTCCAGTTCCACGGGCTGGGCGGTGTGGCTGACCCACACGCTGCTGCAGCGCACCCTGAAGTCCGCGTATTTTCTTTATGCATCCTGTTACACGCCCATGTTCCTGCGAGCGCTGGGTGCCACGGTAGGTAAGAACACGGAAATCTCCACGGTGGAGACCATTCCGCACTTGACCTGTATTGAGGACGGCAGCTTCCTCGCCGACCACGCCCTGGTCAACTGCGCGCGCTCCCGCGGCGGCTGGATTCACATCGGCAGCGCCGTGATTGGTGAGCGCAGCTTCGTGGGCAACTCCGCCATCGTCGGCCCGGACCGCGACATCCCCAGCGAATCCCTGATCGCTGTGCTCTCGTCCACGCCGTACCAGCCGGAATCAGGGACATGTTGGCTGGGGCGCAAAGCCACCGCCATTCCCCGCGTGACCGTCGCCTCCGATCAGGAGAAAACCTACAATCCGCCGCAGCGCCTGAAAATCGCGCGCGCCCTTGTGGAAGCCTGCCGTGTGATCCCGCTGTTCATCGCGGCGTGGCTGGACTAGCCATCGTCTACGCAGGCACCTTGGCCTACATGTCCGCCGGGGGCATTTCTAATCACAGGCACGGCCTGATATTGGCGCTGCTGTGGTCCGGTCCCATCGTTATCGCGGCCGCTACCGCCGCCTCGATCATCCCGATCATCGCGAAATGGCTGCTCGTTGGCTCATTTAAGCACACGCAGGTGCCGCTGTTTAGCACCCTGGTGTGGCGCAGCGAACTTGCCGACACCTTCGCTGAAATGCTCGCCGTGCCCAGCATGATCCGCATGAGCCTCGGCTCCCCGCTGTACAACGTGTGGGCGCGCCTGATGGGCACCAAGATCGGAAAGTCCGTGTGGTGCGAAACCTGGTGGCTGCCGGAATTTGACCTGATCAGCATCGACGCCCGCTCCACCGTCAACCGCGGCACCGTGCTGCAAACCCACCTCTTCCATGACCGCGTGATGGCCATGGAACCCGTACAGCTCGGCTCCGGCGCGACCCTCGGCCCGAACAGCTTCATGCTGCCCGGCTCCAGCATTGGCGAGCGATCCACAGTGGGCCCCGGCTCCCTGGTGCTTCGCGACGAGCAGTTGCCACCCAACTCCCAGTGGGCAGGAAACCCTGTTCGGCACGTGGACAAGATCATCCGCAGCACCAACTCCCAGCTCACCATCACCCACCACTAGCGTTCGAGAGGGCATATGCCTAGCAACAGCTTCGATCCCATTCCCCTGCGCTCTACAACTGAGGGACAGGTGCCTGAAGGGCATTTGCCCCCAGGCACGCGCCCCAGCCCCGGGCGTCGCCCCAGCCGCGAGGCGTGGCTCGGCAAGCGCAAGCAGGCGGTGGAGGCGCGTGACGACGCCGCGGTAGAGGAGACGTCGCAAAGCACATCCATGCCGAGCGGACCCGACCACCCGGTGATCCGGCACTTCCGGCACCGCGTGGAGCGCTTCACCAACGACGGACGCGCCACCGGGCGCCTCACGGGTATCGACGCCGCGCGCGGCCTAGCCATGGTCGGCATGGTAGCGATCCACACCTTGCCGGAGCTGAACGAAAAAACCGGCCGCCCCACCATGAACTGGAACCTCTTCTCCGGGCACGCCTCCGCCCTCTTCGCCGTGCTCGCCGGGGTGACCATCTCACTGCTCAGCGGCGGCAACAACCCCCACACAGGCGACAGAATGCAACAAACCCGGATCATGCTGGGGACCCGTGCCCTCGTCCTGCTGCTGTTCGGGCTGACCCTGAACTTCATGGACTTCTCCGCACACAACATTCTGTTGTACTACGGGCTGTACTTCCTGCTGGTCATCCCCTTCACCACCATGACCTCCGGGCAGCTGTTCGTCATGGGCGGATTCTGTGCCATCTTCGGGCCGCTAGCCATCCAAGCCACGCGGCTTGTCACCGTGATTGACCCCAGCCCTAACCCCTCCCTCGAGCAAGCCGTCAGCGACCCCATCGGTACCGTCCTGGCTCTCTTTGCTTTGGGAACCTACCCGGCGTTTACCTGGCTAACCTTCATCTTCATCGGCATGGGCATTGGCAGGCTACAGCTCACCCGCGAAAAAACTCAGACCAAGCTGGTGTTTTACGGACTCACCATCGCTCTAACAAGCTCTATCGCCTCCCAAATGCTGCTCTACCAGTTCGGCGGGCTGGAAGCCATCCAACGGGCCAACGCCAGCATGAGCGGCGACAACATCCAATCCATCATCGACTTCGGCGGCGGCAACGATCAGCTTGAAACAACCATGTGGTGGTTGGTCATCCCCACCCCACACTCCAACACCACCTTCTCCGTCCTGATCAGCGGCGGCATCGCCATCGCGTTGATTGGAGTGTTCCTGATGCTGGGCAAACAAAAAGTCGTGCCGCTCGCACTGCTCGCCGACATCGGATCCATGACCCTCACCCTGTTCACTCTCCACCTCACCTTCCTCAGCATCGTGGACGTGGACGCCAAGCCCGCGCTGTGGTTCATCACCCAAATCGGCGTGGCCATCAGCATCGCCGCCATCTGGAAACGCATCTGGAAACGCGGACCCCTCGAATACATTGTCACCACCGTCTGCGGAAACACCGCACGCATACTCCAACCCAAAGTCGCATCGCTCCTGCGGCGTGGTGGAGCAAGCGGAGACGAGGCGCAGCGTGAGGGCCTAGACGGCGCGGAATCGGAGTCGGACCTGGAGGACTCCGAAGAACTGATTCCTTCCATCGAATCGGTCTTCCTGCCCGCCCTCCACGACGTGAACACCACCATGCAGTACAAACAAGGCAAGAACATCAACCGCGCAAGCCATGTCCGACTTTCGGGCAGCCCGTCCACACGACGCATCACAAGAAGAAGTGAAGGATGAGCATATGCGCTATAGTGATGGCTGGTTCTGTCACACCTGAAGCGCACGAAAGGAGGCACAGGCGCAATGGCTGCTCGAAAACGCAGGAGGAAGCGCAATCAGGACTGGGATCCCAGCTTGTTTGCCATGAGCCCAGAACGGCTTGAAGAACATCTCAAGCTCAGGACCAGGGCACGAAGAATCCCAGACAAGAAGAAGCAAGCAAACAAAATGGCCTGTCGCCGCTCGGCGTCAGGCCATTGGCCGTTTATGGGGCTGTGGCATTGGGCTTGTGGCATGGAGTTGTGACACACCACTCCTTTTTCGCAGGGCATAAGTGGCATTAAATCTGCGAACATACCTAAGACCTGCCGGAAGCATGGGATGATTTATTGTCAGCAAACATGCGTAAATTGTTAGTTTCTATTGACAATTGTTGACCCTCCCCCAAATGAGTGCCAGTTTGGTATTAGTGCCCCGACCCTAGTAGTAAACTAACTAAGATGTAATCCTCTTGAATAAAGGAACCCAATTAGGAGGCGTGATGACGCACCGTGAAGACCCCACTGGCGACGAACTCGTCGGCAGCAACATTGCTGCTGTGGAGCAGGTGGACGTGCTGACCGCGAGCAGCAGCCCGTCTGGCGACAGTGCGAGCCGCCAGCAAGCGCACCCCGCCCCCGGCACCTACCAGCGCAGCACCATGCCCGAAGTGATGATTCTTGGGCTTGCCGGCATTGCGTTTGTGGTTGCCTGTTCATTCTGCTGTGGTCGGGGTTCAACGACGCCATTGGCTCGCAAGCTGGGCTTTTGGTGGGTTCTTTTGTTCTGACCTCCGGTTTCCTTGTCATGTCATGGGCGTTGTATCGACGCGCGCTCAGCGAGCAGGACACGGCTGTGACGCTGGATCGGGAGCGCCGCCAGGAAACAGCCGCGCTGGATCGCCTCAACCGGGAGGAAGCCGCCAAACAAGCACAACTTGAGCGCGACGAACAATCCCGCCAGGCGGGCGAGCACATTCTGCTGGCCAGCGAACAGGATCGGAAACTGCATGCCTCTGCGCGGCGCACTGAATTGTCCACTCGACTGAATGCCACATTGCCGCGTTTGTGTAGTGAAGACTCCACAATGCAGGCCGCAGCCATCACCGAATTGCTTTTCCAAATTGATGATTGGTCGGCGCTTATCAACACCGAAATTGACGCCGAATTTGCCCCCGAGAAACGCCACATTCTTTCCGAAGAAGGGCGCAGACGCCGTCAGGAATTGTTTAATCTTGCCTTTAATAATGAGATTAACAATAACGAAGTGTTGAAAACACGATGCGATGGTCTTGTCCAGCGCCTGCATAAGGATTCCAACCTCCGCACCCTCGACGACCTGGACAAAACCCGCCTCGCCCTGGGCATTCAGCTCATCGCGCAGCGCGGAAATAATGGCGGCGTAGTGAGCACCCAGGCACAATTTGAAAACGTGAAATTCCCGACCGGGCTGCGCCTTTCCGGCAACTTGAGCGGCCTAAACTTCCGTGGCGCGGAACTCCCCAAAGCCAACCTACAAGGCGCGGACTTGCGCGGATGCGACCTGCGTGACACAAACCTGCAAGGTGCTGACCTGCGCAAAACCAGCTTGCTCGGGGCAGACCTCATGTCCGCCCACCTGGAAAACTCCAACCTGCGCGGCTCTGACTTGCAGAAAGCCAACCTGCACAAGGCGGTACTCCGCAACGCCGACCTGCGCGACACCGATCTCGAAGGTGCTTACCTTGTTGGCGCGGACCTGCAGGGCGCTAACCTGCAGAAAGCCAACCTGCGACTGGCCAACCTTCAGGAATCCCACCTGCAACAGACACACCTCCAGCAGGCCGACCTTCAGCAAGCCGACCTGAAAAACACCTCCCTGGCTTCCGCAAAAATGGACAGCGCGAATTTCCAGGAATCCCGCTTGCAAAACTCCGACCTACAACAAAGCGACCTGCGCAATGCGAATCTCCAAGGCGCGGACATGAAGAATGTAGATTTACAATGGGCGAAACTCCAGGGTGCCAACCTCCACAAAGCCAACCTCTGCGAAGCCAAGGCGCTCAACTCCGAATTCAACGAACACACCAATTACGACAGCGCAATGTACAACATGTCCACGATATTCCCCGAAGGGTTAAGCCCCATCACCACGCGCATGGTGTTCATTGACGAAGACGGCCGCCCCACCGAAATCCGCGAGGCCGAACTGGCTTAGCTGCCGCTCGAGGAGCGTAAAGGTAGGTCCACTACCAGGTACAAAATTGGGGTGTTTCCGTACCTGGTAGTGGACCTACTTTTATGCCAACGCCGTCCTCAAACCCCGCCCGGCCAGGCCACACCTAACTCGCCACGATATTGTCGCCGTTGCGGCAAATGCGGGACGCGCCGGTTGAGTGTACTTCGTCGTTGGAAGCCTGCGCGCAGGACCAGCCATCGTCAAAGGTGATGTGCCGCGAAGCACCCTGCCCTTGAGACTCAGCGACGGTGCCGTATTGTTCCATCAATCCGATGGCTTCTTGGCAGGGAGTGGACTTGGTTGCCATCACATTCTGCCCGTTGTGGGTCACTCCGCACGCCACGAAATCAGCAGCGCTGGGCTGGTGTCGCGCGGATGTCGTGGGGGCTGCGGTGCTGGTTTGGGTGGTCGTCGTGGTTACAGGCGTTTGCACGGTTCCCTTGGTGGTGATGGTGCGCGCAACACCGGTGATGGTGAAGGAATTGTTTCCGGAACCGCAGTTCAGGGTCGATGAGCGCAGTTCACATGTCACCGATCCCAGGAACACCTTCTGGTTATCGCGCAACGGCACCAGGCGGTCCGGTTGTGCGTGGTCAAACATGCCGTAGGTGAGTCCGCTTGTCGACGCCGTGATTGCATCCGGCGATGCGCTGTAGGTTGAGGTTTGCACCTTGGGAACACCAGATTCTGGGGTTCCTTGGCAGGTAACCTGCTGGTCGTTGAACACACACATGCCTTGCGCGCCGGTGGAGTAGGAAAACGCATAGCCGTTGGCGGTTCGGAACTTTTCTGCGTCCTGCACAATGGCTTTTCCGCTGGCGGGGGCCGCGGTGACAACTTTTGTCGAAGTAACCACGGGGCTGGCTGTCAGCGTGGGTGCCGCGTCACGCGAACCGCAGCCTGCCAGGGTACCCGTCAGAATCACAGCCGCACACGCCGCAGCGCACCCAACCCACTTCATGCCTTGTACTACCTTTCCTGACACCATCTCCTACTTGAGAGAATCTTAATTGCTACATAGCCCAATGTAAGATTTTGTGTCATGTAGCACCCCTGTTTTTCACCCCGCCCCACAGCCACGCATCTGCGGGTAGCAGTGGCGTAATCGAACATCTATATGATAGACAGGATGGGGAACGCGCGGAGATGAAAAACAAGAGATGTGGGGACGACAATGACACAACGCAGGTCACCGGGCATGCAGCTAATCTCCCTTGACGCTGACAGCACCTACGAGCAACCCATGGGCTTGGGGGAATCCCGCTGGGGCACGGTGGCAGTGCATGTAAAAACAGCGGACCACTCGGGGCAGCGCGGGGCCGGCAGGGCGCAGCTAATGCTGGCGCACGAGTTCATTGCGACGCGGCTAGCTGGAGCTTTGGGCCTGCCGGTGGTGTCCGGCGAGGTGGTCACTCTCCCCGACCGCAATGGAACAGCCTGGGCATCCTTGCAGATCGACGCCATCGAGCCGACGTTTCCACCCACCAATCCCGCCGAGCTGGCCAGCATTTTTCCCGAGGTCACGGCCGGGATTGAGGTGTTTGACCTGTGGCTAGGCAACACCACCCGCACTGAACACAACATCCTCTTCTCCCCCGATGTCGGCGCCTGGGTGGTGGGGCATGAGGGCTGCTTCGCCGACCTTGACGGCGAAACACCAGCTGAGGAGCCTTCCGGTTTTCTTCCGCCGCCTGATCCACGCTGCCCGCACGTGAAAAAATGGTGCGCACGCGTCCAGTTTTTCCCAAGCGACACTATCGAACACATTATGCAGACCGCGTTTTCGCTACGACTACTTAACGCGCAGACGCGAAACGCCTACAAAAAATATCTTCTTAACCGGCGCGACAGGATTCAGGAACTGGTCAACACCGCCTCCCCTTATGGCGAGGTCGAGGCCAACCAACCCACCCTCAACTTTGTGGGTGCCGACGGATGAGAACCTGGTACCTCATACAATTTACCCCCGACCTCACGGCGCGCGAATCCCGAAACGTCGGCGTTGTGGTGCACGACGATGCCGACAACTGGGCCGTACGCATGCTCTTTGTTGACAAAACCGGTGCCGTAGACCCCGCGCTCTTCCGCCCGCTTGGCGGTAGCCTCACCGCCGAGGAATACGCAGGGTGGGTGGGCTACTACAAGCGCGCCATCATGGAAGGCCGCTGGGAACAGGCCGTCACCCTGCATCTTCGCCGCAAAGTGAGCTTCCACGTGCTCAAAGGCGGCACCCTCCTCGGCCCTGAACAGTCCGTCACCGCCGACGCCCGTTCACTTTTCGACGCCGTGGTGGCCAAGAAACTGCGTGAACCCGCCGCCGGTGGGCTGGCGCAGGTGCGGACGTTAACAATGCAGTTGCTCGACGAGTGTGGGGTTAGCTATACGGACAATGTTGTGTTGCCTGCTCGGTGGGGTGACGACTACTCGGACAGCGTGAGTTTTGCGTTTGGCGTTGGCAACACTGTGGTTGAACCCCTGGCTCTTGGCGGGCAGCGCGGCGGGCTACTCGCCCGAGAATTCTATGCGCGGGCAAGCGCAGTTCGCTCTGTCAGCGACGATGATGCCCCTCATTTTGTAGCGACGTATTCCGGGCGGGGGCTCTCGGCGTCGGGGAAAAAGCAACTTCTGCGGCCTGTGATGGCAGCGGCCACAGCGGTGGACGTTGATTCCGATGACGCTGGCGAGGCGCTGCGCAAGGCGATGTTGGCTGGATAGTCTGGGCCGTCGACGCAACAAGGGGGGTGCACTCCACCTTTGATTACACGATGAGACATCTTATTTCCGGAGCATATACTTTTAATTCGCAGGACTGCAATACGAGGCCGCACACTAAAAACAGAAATACCGCTATTTCCCACTTACCCCTGAGCTAGATAGACGGCCCCTCATGCTTTCGAGATAACCAACAAACTCCCCACAGAGCTCCGCCTATTTCTTCAAAATATAATCATAGACGCAGGTAAACCACCGAAAGTTACACTCTGTGATGCGATTCACCGAAAGATTTAGGCGATGCCCAGAAACACGAATAAGTTACATCAAAAACAGGTTTTGTATAAAACGTCTCATTCATTGGAAATAATTACCATACTGACTCGTCACGCAGTATATTTTTACACATAAATTCCAATAGTGCATTGTGGAGGAACTTTCATGCAATACCACCGAAAAACACTAAGCATCCTTGCTGCCGCAGCGCTTCTGATCGCCGCGGCAACGCAGCTATCCGGCTGCATCTCCGTCCCTTCACGTGAGAGCACTACGGTTGACCAGACATCCCCCACTTCTTCAACGAGTTCAACGTCAGCATCAGCATCGGCGTCCGGCACAAGCAGCGCCGCCAACGGCCCTCTCGACGCTGTGACTTGGAGCTTTCCTACAAACGAATCCGGGTGGCAGATTGACTTCATCGACCAGGAGGGCCGAAATCAGCTGGTCAAGCCCAACGGATGCATGTACAGCACTATGCAGAACCTTTTTTCCGGCCAAGAAGACATTTCCGACAAGACCGAAACCGACTACCAGGTGGAACAGCGCATCAATGGCTTCAAACGACAGATGCGCACCGCTGAGGGCAAAGCAACCCCGTCAACCGACGTGAAAACCTACGAAGGCAAACCCGTTGACATGATGCGTGTGGACATCGACTACACCGGGCAAGACGGCGGAACCTATCGCTCAACTGCGTGGCTGCGCGTCTTCGCACACGAACCCACACCCGTTTTCACCGTGGTCAATTACGCCTGCCCTGCATCGGCCTACTCAGACGCAGAAATGCGTGACCTATTGAGCCAAACAACACTCGCTAACGTCACACAACCCACCATGAAATAGCAGTTCAGCGAGGAAATTTTAAAGATTTTTCTTCCCAGGGAACCTCCGCCGTTGTACGCCAGTCAAAGTACAGTGAGCGGCTGAATGTACGCGCAGCCGCTCACCATCACGCACTTGGTTTTCGACGCACGGAGAATCACATGGATCTCGACTACAGCATTGGAGCAACATCCTCAATAGGGGCCAGAATGGGAGCCCTCGCAGGCGCCACAGGAAGCACATCAACTGCGGTATCGCGATGTCTTTTCAATGGTGCTTATACTGCAGCTCCCGGTTTGAGTCAGCTCGCCGCTAATCACGCAAGCGTGTTACTCAGCGGTGCTGGCTCAGCCAAGACCGTGTTGGATTCCTACCAGCAGCAAGTGGACTGGCTACACAGTTCTCTACGCGCCAACGTTAGCGCCATTTCCGGCCAAGACGACTGCATGGCGCATGCGATGGAGCGGAATAATGCCTCGCCAGTCCAACAATGCACAGTTGATCCAGCTACTTTCCCCATGCGGCCCGAAGAACACTACGACAATTTCATGTTCACCCCGCCCCTTGTTAACGGTATCGCGCCCTTAAAACCAGTGCTCGCAGCATTCGAAGCAACAAATACCGCAATGGTTGATAACGCGGCTGCACAATGGAACAATGCCGCCGATGCCATCGACAAGATTGCTGGTGAACTTGATGGCCTGGCAAAAGAAATCGTTGATGTGAACACGGGCGTGCCGTTTGACGCGGCGTCGGCACGCATTGCCGAAACAGCGCAAACCGGACACAATTTTGCTGCCAACGCCCGAACCATGGCCGCCTCCGTGTCCAAACTCAACGAGATCAAAGATTGGGCGGTAGCCGCACTGCAAAGAATCGACACAACTGTAAGCGCGGTCCCTGACACGCTTGCCCGCAGCACTTTGGAAGCTGAGTTCATGGCCAAGTTCATGAATATGGACCTGCCAGCGGCGATACAACAAGGGGTCCCGCCGATTACCAACCTCATGCAGGCACCCCCTCCCCCACCCGCACAAGAAACCACTGCCAACGTCGGCATGACGCAAACCGCCACTGCGGGGCTGCCTCTCGACGGCGCGAACGTCGCCGGTTTCCTTTCCAACGCAGGCACAGCAGTCAACGCGGTGAAATGTTGTGGACGGCGTGAACGCTATCGCCGGTGGTGCTGGACCCAACGGAATCGGCGGGGTGGGCGCACTAGGCGGCTTGGGCAACGCGCATACCCTCATGGAAGCGGGACGCCACATGCTCAACCCAGGAAATCTCGCAGCCACAACCGCTGGGCTTGGCACCACGACACTCGGCGGCACTAACCCCACACCACCAGGACTCGGCGGGGCGTCAACAGGCATGGGAGCAAGCGGACTCGGTGCGATGGCGCTGGGTGCAGGTGGTTTTGGTGGCGGCCGTGGTGGCTTTGGCGGCGCGCCCGGCATGGGGAACGTTATCGGCGGAAATATGAGTCCGCGATCAGTTGGGTCGGTTGCTTCGGCACTGGGCGACAAAGGCGCATATCCTGCGGGAGCAATGACCGGAATGGGTGGCGCATACGGTGCCAACAATCGGCGTGGAGGACGGTCAGGAACTCGCGCTTTCCGCACATCCACAGGAATCGGCGGCGCTGGTGGCGGATTCGACGTGTCTGGACAGGGCGGTTTTGGCGGTTCCGGCGTAGGCGTTGGTGCTGGCGGAGCCAATGGTGGAGCGATGCCGCGCGGCGGATTCGGAGCTGGTGGTTCTATGGCTGGCGCTGGTAGCGCAGGCGGGGTTGGTGGCTCGGCTGCGTCTGCGGCTCGTGGCGAGGCACCCATGATGGGCGGCATGCCGATGGCCGGTGGCGGTGCGCACGGCAACAAGAAGGCAAAAGCCGTGACCAGCACAGTTGAAGCCGAAGGCAACGTTGCCGACCTTCTCGGCACTCCGCGGCGCATCGTGCCCGGCGTGATTGGCGACTGGGTGCGGGGGTAGGGCTGCGGCTTGAGGCACTTGGCCGGAATGTGAAAAGCTTGCTGACATGGCGAAAACAACGTGTCAGCAAACCGAAGGAGCTGCAGTAAATGAAAACTACCTAAAAATCATATCTGCATAAGATAGTGTTCTAACTATGATGTTCTTGAGCGATCTTTCTAACTCCGCTCCTACTCGGATTGATCCCTTTCTTCTTCAGCGCCGCAGCAATATTCCTTTCAGTTTCAGAAACATTGCGACCGATTTTATACTCAAGATCTCCAATCTGTCGTTTTAATTCTTTTTCCATTTTCCTTAGCTCATTTTGATTGATTCTAATTCCCATTAAAAATCCTTTCTTTTCACTTGCAATAGATCGAAAGATTAAGAGGTTATCCACATTTCGCTACTCCACTACACATAGCTTATCTCACCTGCGACAGAAAAGCAATTTCCTTAGAATCACAACCGCCTAGAGTTTTTCAGCCAGGATCGTCAAACAAGAAAAACGCTCTCACCTTTCCAAAAATGAGAAATGCAGATGATACATCATATGTTATATGGAACAAAACTGACCATGCATCGGCAAACACAATGAAAAGACACTAGCTTGTCGACACATGTTTCCATTTACATCAAAACCCCTATCCAAGGTTTTAATCTTGGTTTCTTTTGTAAAAATGATTAAAGTCTTGGTGTGACTTAAAAAGGGGGCCTTTAGTCGGAACCGCACCAGTCGGTTGCTCCATCCTTTTAAGACGCTCTAAAGCGAGATCATCCCTTCTGCGCTCATTAACCTGAAGCTGCACCCAAATAGTTATCGCAACGGGAATAAAAGCATTGATAGGAACATTGCCCCAAAAGAATCCAATTATTGATGCAAATAGAATCAATAGAATCGGATAATATAAAACCTTACCTAAACAAACCTGACATCTTAGTATCACACCCGATGCGCTAACACGAAAAAGGACGACAACAGCACAACTAGCCGCTATTACACCAAAATAGATCCGAGGACTAACCCCGCCAACATAACCCCTTGCAAGGGTAGTGATTGCATCAAGAAATCCCATGCCACCATCTTCGCAAAGAAATAACTCAACCTCAAGTTAAATCTATGTGGCAAAATATTCATTGAAAATTTCAAAACAATATGAAATGATTAGCAACATTTAGCCAAACAACAACCTAGACCTTCATGCTTGATGGTGTATGTAAGTTAACTAGGGAAAAATTTCGACCACACCTCATAGAAGTAGCTCACCAAAATATCGTTTTCAGACCAATTTTCTGACCATTTGGTGAGCAACTTCTATGAGTTCTATGCACATCCCCAGCCCTCCACACTAGGGCACCCGCACTTCACAGATTTTGGCCAAGTATTATTTCTACTATACCTTCATCATTGACACCCCTTTGAACATTCATCAAGGTAGCACTATTCAACCATCTTTACTTTCCCGCTCCCACAACAAAAACCACATACGCCCCGCCCCAAAGGAGATCCCATCCAGTGACGCACAATCGTCGTCGTACCGTGATCGCGGCAGCGCTCACTTCGTTATTTACTGCCTTGGCCAGCGTTTTCACCGCTCCACTGGCACATGCCGTATTAACTCCCCCGTGGCTGGGTTCGGCAGATAGCGCGTTTCAGGGCTTGGTGCAGTCGGTAGCCAATTCACCGGGGTCGAGCGGCCAGCGGCTGAGTGATTTTCTAGGATCAGCGCAGAACGCGGGTCTGGCTGACTTCAGACCTACTGTCCCGCTGACCAGCAGCGACGGCAATTATCCGATTCCCACTAACCCAAATATCAAGGAAACAAAGCTGGTCAAAGTCACGGATGACCCGTGGCAGAGGGTGCAGCGCTGGACTGTGGATTCCCCATCGATGCAGCGCCCGGTGGAGGTGCAGATCATGCTGCCAAAGGATCGAAAAGCACCCGCACCCATGCTTTACCTTTTCGATGGGATCAGCGGCACGGAAACATCGGGCTGGTTGAAATGGGGCGGCTTAGAGAAGGTGTTCGCGGAAGAAAACGTCACCATAGTAATGCCCACGGGTGCGAGCGCTTCTCTCTATTCGGATTGGGTTCGTGATGACCCAGCGCTGGGCCGCTATAAGTGGGAAACGTTTGTCACAAAGGAGCTGGCCCCGCTGTTGGAAAGGCCGGAGCATGGCCTGAATTTCAATGGTAAACGCGGTGTCGCTGGTCTTTCCATGGGAGCTATTGGCGCGGTTCATATGGCGAATGCGCACCCTGAGCTGTTCAATGCGGTGATGGGACTATCCGGCTGTTATTCCACCATGGATCCTATTGGCCGCCAGATTGCCAAGGTGATGGTGGAATCGCGAGGCGGCAACGTAGAAAAACATGTGGGGACCGTATGGTTCGGACATGTGGCGGTATCACGACGTCGTTACGCATCCAGAAGGATTGCGCAACATGCGGGTGTACCTGTTCACGGCGGATGGGACGGTGACCCAGACGGAGCTGGATTATCAGAAGAACAGGCCGTTTTACGAGCTTGCGGCAGGTGCGGTGCTGGAGCAGGGCACGCACCAGTGCACAGTGGCGCTTGATCAGGCGATGCGGAAGGCGGGTATGACGCATCAGATAGTGGAGTACAAGCACGGTGGGGTGCATAGTTGGGATTTGTTTGATCGGCAATTGCCCACGGCATGGCAGGCGATCAAGCCGTCGTTGATGTAACAACCACCTTGCCAACCTCCATACGCTCATCTACTATCGGAACAGACTGATTTGTCTGTCTGTTTGTCTAGTTAAGGATTGTTATGTCGGATCACGAGCTTTGGAACATCGCCTCCCACCTGCGCACAAACTTCCGCTATGTGGATCTCACCCACGCATTTTTCCCTGGACAACCGAAGTTCAGCATGCTTGAGGACCAAGTGACGACTCGCCTGTTCACCGTGGATGAGCAGGGCTTCACGGTGGATCGATACGAAATTGTTGGGCAGTGGGGCACGCACGTGGACCCGCCAATCCACTTTGTCAATGACGCCCGCACCCTCGACGAGCTGCCCGTCGACGAGATGATTCTGCCACTCGCGGTGCTTGACCTGCACAAAGAGGCCGAGGAATTCCATAACCTGGCCGTCACCGTGGACCACATCAAGGCGTGGGAGGAGCGCAACGGACGCATTCCCGACGGCGCTTTTGTGGCGCTGCGCACGGACTGGTCGAAACGCTGGGAGACCGACGACCTGTACGGCATCGACGCGGAAGGCAAGCGCAACTGCCCCGGCTGGTCGCTGGAGGCGCTGAAGTTCCTGCGCAACGAGCGCGGCGTGGTCGCCATCGGGCACGAAACCACCGACACGGACCCCGGGGCGTCGATAGACGCGGGCAATTTCGGCTGCGAACTGTACTGGTTGCAGGAGGATCGCTGGCAGATTGAGCTGCTGAACAACCTCTCCGAGGTTCCGGAAACCGGTGCGCTGATCGTGGCGTCGTGGCCGAAGCCGAAAGACGGCACCGGCTTCCCCGCCCGCGTGTTCGCCATCGTCCCCAACAACGCTGAATAGAGGATAATCATGAGACAACCCGACCCGATCCTGCCGGTCCTCGCCGACGATGAGCTTTCGGAACGCGCGGCGGCCGTGTTCGACGACATCCGCGCCACCCGCAACACCGACTTTGTCAACAACATTTGGCGCGTGCTGGCCAACGACCCCAACCTGCTGGAACAGACCTGGTCAGAGGTGAAAAACACCCTCACCGAGGACAGCGAACTGGACGTGCTAACCAAGCAGCTCATCTACATCGCCGTCTCCGTGGCACAGAACTGCAACTACTGCATCCGCTCCCACACCGCCGCCGCCCGCGCGCTCGGGCTTACCGACGCCCAGCTCGCCGAACTCCACACTGTGATCGGTCTGGCCGCGAAACAAACCGCCTGGCCCAGGGCCTGCAAGTGCCCATCGACGAGGCTTTTCTGTAAAGGAACACTCATGGATTTAGGACTCAACGGCCGCACCGCAGTGGTCACCGGCGGCAGCAAAGGACTCGGCTTCGCCACCGTTCAGGCGCTTATCGACGCCGGGGCACGCGTTGCCTTCTGCGCCCGCAACGCCGCAGAAATTAAGGAAGCCGAGGAGGCGCTTGGGGGCGGGGCGCGGGGTTACGTTGTGGACATGACCGACGCTGAGCAGGTAGAACGCTTTATTTCCGAGGCTGCCGCGGACTTTGGCGGCATTGATGTGCTGGTGAACAACGCCGGTGGCGCGCACCCTGGAACCGGGGAAACCATCACCGACGACGCGTTCCAAGCCGACTTCAACATCAAAGTCCTCTCCTGGCAGCGCACCATCAAGGCCGCGCTCCCCCACCTGCGCAAGAGTGACCAAGCGCGCGTGATCAACATCGGATCCGTGTACGCGCACTCCTCCCCCTCCCCCGCGTTCTTCTCCACCTCCGTGCACCGCGCCGCCGGAGTGAACCTGACCAAAGCGTGGGCAGTGGAACTCGCGCCAGATAATATCCTGGTCAACGGCGTAAACATCGGAGTTATTGAAACCCCGCAATGGGCCAACATTCGCGACAAACGCGCACCCGGTGCCACCATGGAAGAGTTCTTCCAAGCCACCGTTGATGCGGACATTCCGCTCGGGCGCATCGGCCAGCCGCAGGAACTCGCCGATGTTGTGGCCTCCTGGCCAGCGCCCGATCCTCCTACGTCACCGGAACCATCATTGATGTTGCTGGCGGGATGGGGGTTTAGGGGTTGGCCGCCGGGGTGTGGCACGTGGCGCGTGTAGTTCTGGGCTGATGCCGTAGTGTTCGCTCATCAAACTGTCGTTTTTGGAGCCTAAAAACGACAGTTTGATGGGCATCTTCTATAGGCGCTTGTCCAACCCCACCGTCAGATCAGGGTGGAGATCCCAGCAAGAAAATCCCTACACTGGAAAGGCATCCCAGACCATCGTATGGAGGTTTACCTTGCACACCCGCATTCGACGTATCGGCCAGCGCACAGTCATCTACGCTTCACTTCGCCAAGAGCTCATGAAGCAAATGTTTGATGAGAAGGTTGGGACTGACGACTCAGTAAATTACGATGTTGACCTTGGCATACAGCGCTTTGCCATGGTGTCAAACACTGGTGAAGTCACCGCAAAAGCACACCTATTGGCGTCAATCGCGGCACAACCACCAACAATTTTGTGGGCCTACGCAGAGCTACTGGCCAGCCACGGCGCCGCAGTAGAACGCGCACAGAAAGTACGAGAATACGGTCTCGCGCATAACGAAGACGAACTCAGCAGTGAAGAGGTCGCCTACACGTTCCCCGCCGGTGCTGACCAAGGAGATGTGATTGCTAACGTCGCCCATGATATTGGCTCATTGGCGTTGACGGTTTTCGGCACCGACTATTACTACTACAGTGCCCCTATTGGTGGTGGGTCGCGCATGGTGCTTTTGCTTGAAAATCTCTCCGAGCCTGTGCCCCCAATCACGCTCAATGAGCTCTACGCCAGGCTGCCACGCTACCTTCAGCAGGTCGACGACATTCCGTGGTCACTGGAAGGATTCGTGGAACTCATGCCCGGTTGGAGCCTGGAGCTCAACAACGACGCCGACGCACACCATGCCCGCATCACCGATGACACCGGCAGAAGCATCCGCGTTACTTACCAGCTTGATCAATACGATCGGCTCACGAGGCTCGAAATGGGACTCGACGACTAGATTTGGTGGCGAGGCAGGGAATATAAACTTATTTTTCCCGCCCCTCACTCCTCTGAAAGTATCTCTTCAACAAACCAAATTAAATCTTCAATTAACCATTCAGGTATCAATTCTAAATAATAAAGCAACGCTACCATGGCAGTAAATGCTAAGACCTTGGAGGCGAAATTGATCTTCTCCAAACATATAATAGCTTTACTAAATTTCCCAGGTTCTATCCCAGGTCTTTGCACAGCTGATGGACGAATCACCACATCGTCCGCGCCTATACACTCGCTAATAAACATTTCCCTAAGATTTTTTCCAGGACGATCCCACGACAGGGACAGCAGCCAGCGAGGACTATCCGCCACTTTCGAAAGAAGAGGAACACGTTCTAACAATTCATGACGACAAACCGCATATGGAGGACATTCCGTTGATCCCAGCGATATGAAACGTTTATCCCCCCATGTCTCTCGAGCATATCGACCACCACCAAATTTCTTTATTAGAGCCGAGCGCTTTTTTGAATCATTCATTGCGCGGTGTTGTTTATTTTCATCACCCCACCACCAGCATAAGCGCAGTTTACCATCGCGAGTTGTCACACTGAGAGCCGCTTTACCCCCATCATCACAAGAACGTAATCTATAGAATAGCCATCGCTTACAGTCGATCACCATAACCACAACGCTAGATACTTCATAGATTTGCTTATTATAAATCACCTTTGCGCCATAGTTCAGAATATCAGGGAGAAACTTTACGCCGTAAGGAACACGGTATAACTCATCATCCGAAGAAAGTTGCAAGGACCTGAGCTGCAACCGTTTCGTTCCATAAATACATAGGACAACTATCACCATCAAGCATGGAATCGCATAGTTCAATACAGACAACACCATATCAAAGCCCCAATACTACAACGAAAAAACGTAGATGACACTAAAAAGGAAGTGCATTTTCGGAATAACTACACATGACATATGCACCCCTAAAATAAACCCACAGCCAGCACAATGGCCTTGGCTCCGGAAAGAACCGTTCCAACCCCCGTTATTGCGGTGAGCACCGCCCAACCCATCTCGGCGTCAATGCCCTCGCCATACCAATCAGATTTTTCTGGCGGAAGTATTGTGACGTCATTGGCGGACACACATGTTCCTACAAATAATTCTTCTGTGTCATGGTCGCTTCCATCCCATTGGGCAAAGAACAACCAGCGCTGGCGCATATCATTGTTAAACAACTTGTACGCAACCGCTCCCCTGCGCCCGTGCGTCAATTCCCCTTCTGCACGATAGTCGCTTGCACCTTCCGTGCAGGCGGTATATTTCGCGCCGTCGATAGTAATAGCGAGTTCTTCTGCGCGCTGTCGGGTGTCGCCACGGTTCCACCAGCAGACGTGCAGTTCCCCGTTGTCTATGTGCACACTCAGAGCGTCGTTTCGCAGAATGCCGCCTTCTTTACTGTGCAGGGCATAGAAGTACCAGGGTGCATCGTCGATGGTAAAGACGTACACATCACGCACCACATACTGCACTCCCGAATAAATAACTCGAGCGCCGCAGCGCATGCGTTCTGGCAGAAATTTGGAAACACAGGGAATACCCGAAAGTTCGCTATCAAGCCCCAGCTGAGGAAGCATGCCCCGTGCACGCCAGAATCTGCGCAAACTCGCTACCGTGCATGCCGCCAGCAACGGCGTGATCACGCACAGGTGTATAAAAGTCCCACAAGCATTCCTCCTGCGGTTGTTGCTTACATGGCGCCCTCCCACTCACTGTCCTCGAAGGATTGTGAGCGGGAGGACTCCATAACCGCCGTATGTGGGATGCTCTGGGGGTGCGAAAAGTTACATGGGCGCGCTTAACACCATGATGCTGTCGCTGGGGTCGACCTCATTGTGAATGTGATGTGGGGTGATACCCATATCGTCGAGGGCACGCCAGATTTTCTCCAATTGAGCTTGTTTATCCAGGTAGTAGTCGGACTCAAATATGCGAACAAAGCGCCAGCCCAGGCGTTCCAAGTCGCGCTGCCGTCGCAGGTCTTTGTCAATGTATTCCAGCCCGCGCCAATGGTCGCCATCGCATTCAACGGCAAGGCGGGCATCGGTTCCTTGCACAACAAGGTCGATGCGGTAGGGGTGGGCATCGAATTGCGGGATGACGCGGTAGCCGCGGTCCACAATGGCGTTGTATACGCGCTGTTCAAAGAGCGAATTGAAAGGCCCCACGCGATCGTCATCAGATACGCGTTCGGATTTCTCATCACTCGCGGTGTGGGTTGCCACGCCGTAGGCGTATTTCAGCAGTTTGTAGCGCACGTCCTCGGGGTTAGTCAGCTCGTCCATGCCCACGGAATGGAATAGCCATACCTGGTCTTTGGCGCGGCTGACCGCAACGTTATAGCGCTGAATATACACCTCTGAGGTGAGGGCGGGCAGACGCTTGTTCTCGTCTTTTGCGGCAACCATGCTGAGGAACATCACGTCGCGTTCTGCACCCTGGAATTCCGCTGGTGTACCCACCCGCAAATTGTGTTTCCCACACTTCCGCCGGTAGTTGTTCCATCAACCGTGTTTGAATGTAGTCGGCTTGCCGGGAGGAACTGAGCAGCGAAATCACGCCAATTGTTTTATCGGCATAGGTGGGGTCATTAATGCATTCGCAGAGTTGCGCTATCAGGGCATCCGCTTCGCCTCGGTTTATTTTGCCGCTCCTTTCTTGGCGGCCGTATGGTGTGTGCACAATTTTGAAAGGCGCGAGCCGATCGGCGGGAACTTCCCGGACGGGAGTAAGGGTAATGTCGTCCGGCTCGTAGGTGAGTTGATTGGAGAACCCGATAATCTCGGGCACGCAACGCCGATGTTCGGTGAGGGTGAGCGTGCCACCGAACCTGGCCGACGCGACGTCGAAAAGCGAGCGTTTCGGGTCGGCCCAGCCTGCTTTGTCTTCATCATCGTCCAAATAGTGGTCGGCGAGTTTGCGCATGTCTTCCTCCCTCACGCCGACGGCGGAAGGCGAGACTTGTTTATCATCGCCGATCACGATAATGCTGGGCGCGAGGTATTGCAGGAAGCAGGCTTCCGCCCGGCTTGCGACGCCTCGTCCACCATCACCACGTCAAACATATTGCTCTGCACATCCAGCTGGTCAATAATGCGGTGCAGCGGCATAATCCACACCGGAACAGCCTCGCGGCAATTATCCAGCGCCCGGCGAACTTCCCTCAATTGCTGGTCCGCATATTTACCGGTTCCTTTGCCCAGGCGTTTCACGCTTTGCGCGTATTCCACCAGGTTTTTGCGCATCCGGGCGGTAATGCGATGCCCGCTCAAAGCGTGGTCCCATGCCCGTGCCGCCGCGAGGGTACGCACCTCCTGGTAGATTTTCTCCTCCAGCAACGTGAGTTCTTTATCCAGCTGGGCTATATCCGCGCCTGGACGAATATCCACTTGCTGCGCCGCGCGGAACCAGTTCAGCGCGGGACGAACAGTGCGCAGCCTTTCTATCATCTTGTCGCTGCCCTCAGAGGTGCGGAGATCCTTCGCAAACTGCGGCGACCATTCGGATAGCACACCATCGAGCCTATGGAACTCAGCAAACGCCTCATGCTGGCGCATATAAGCCTCGCCCACGCTCAAAGACTCACGGGCGGCGGCAAAATCACCATCCAACATCACGCTGCGGTAGCGCTGTAGCCAGGGAACATCAGGGTGTTTATCGGCCACTTTATTCGTCTGGCGGTGCACAATCTGCAGCTGGGCTTTCTTCTGGTCAATCTGCGCCATCAATGCTGGGGCACCCGCGTATCTTTCCAGTCCTGCGATCAGATCAGGCAGCTTAGACCCCTCTGGAGGAAACGCAAACGGCGCAAGCAATTGCCGTGCCGGCGGGTAGGCGCTCACGGTATCAATGCATTGGGTGATCTGCGCAAGGTCCGCTTCCATGCGAGCCACCATCACAGCCGTTTTGACGTCATTGGACACCGGCAGCCACTGCGGAATCTCCTTGCGCAGCGCATCCAATTCCCAGTGCAATTGGATATGCGCGATCACGGCTTCAACCTGCTCTGCCGTGGAGGGCTGTTCCCCTTCCACGCTCACGGCAGCAAAGAATTCCTTACCGTCTTTGAGCAGCGCCGGAGCGAATACACCGAGTTTCACCTGTCCGTGCGCGTCGGTTTTCAGCGGTCCTTTTTCATTGAGGTAATCGCGCAGGCGCTTGGCGTACGGCAAATACTTTCCATGTCAGCCGCGTTGTTGCCCACGCTGATTTTCTTTACTGCACCTATGGTGAGAAGCAGCCGCTCTATGGTCTGAACGCGGGTAGAAAGCTGGCTAATACTCGTCCGCCAGGCCTCCAATTCGGCGGCGTCATAGGCTTTCATAAAGTCAGCAACCCACGCGCTCCCCGACCGGTTGATCCGCTCAAGCTGCTCGTTCAATTTCACGGCTTGCTCGCGAGCGGCAACCCGCGCTTCCTCCGTGGAAGCCTGCAGGGCTGCCCATTGTTCCGCAGTCAATCCGGTTCGGTGCGACTCCAGTTGCGCATTCAGGCCCGCCAGTGCTTCCACCACGTATTCGCATTCATCGGGCTGCGGCAGCGCATCGAAATCCACCCGCCGCGTCATCTCGATCTGTTCCTTATCCGCATCACGATAAGCGATGAGCTGCTTGCAATAGCGGTCAATATCCTTCAGGGACAGCGGGAATTTCTTCACCCCGCCAGCGCCCCTGGCCACGATCACTTCAATGGCGTAATCCCAAATCCAGCCGTAGCGTGCGGAATCCTCCTGGACCTGCGCCGCCAATAATCCCGGTGGCAGTTCGTATCCGGGAATGTGCGCAGGTTCGGTTTTCCGGCGAATTTCTGAGGATATCTGTTGTAGGAGCTCCGCACGGCGCTGTTGGTAGTGATGGAGGTTATCCACGGCGTCGTTAATAGCGCGGCGGGAGACTGTCTGATCAAATTCGGCGGCGGACCGGGCAATGCGGTTCACGGCCAGCCGCAGATCGGCCATATCGTCCGCCGACGTGCCGATCACCGACACCGCCAATTCCCTAATTTCCTCTGGGAGCTTATCGCGGACCTCGTACAATGCGCGGTCCGCCTCGGCGGTCACAAGCACTCTTTTACCCTGCGCAAGGAAATGCGAGAGCAGCGCGGCGGCCATGTGGGTTTTACCCGTGCCGGGTGGGCCCTGAACCACCACCTGGCTGTGCTGATCCACGCGTTCAATAATGCGCTGTTGAATGTCATTGAGCGGAAGCGGGCTGAAAAAGTCATCGCCAAAAGGCACCACCGCGCCCGGCTCATCAGACGCCACGACCGGCGGTTCCTGGTCCGGGTCCAACAACGACAATAAGCCCGCAGGAACAGTCCCGGATTGCTCAATCTCGGCGGCAATTTTCTCGTACGCCACAGCAAAACCCGTGTTCTGGCGCTTACGCAGAATCAGGGCGGGCGCCCAGTTAATCACCGGCGTTTCCTTCGGCTGCGCGCCCCGGCCACGCGGCAAATACACCGCAGAGGTGGACAAACTGTTGGCGGTGAACACGCCGAGATCATCAAACAGTTCAATATCAAAAATATGGCCCGCGTACTCCGCGGCCTTGGCGGCTATGTCCTTGACAAACGAGCGGTCTTGAAGAGCCTCCACCGGAATGAAATCCACTTCCGCCTTCAACGGTGCGGCACCATCGGCCAGCGAATACCGAATCTCCCCCGTCGTCTTATCCAGCGCAGACGTCACCGTCACCGTAAACAAATGCCGGTTAATCTGCGTGCTCTCGGCCCGCTTCCCACCGGGTGCCCACGCCAGCAACCCCAAGCCCAGCACCAGTTCGAACTCCTCACTGGATTGGCTGGCGTTGATGTGCGCGTCAAACAGCGTGTTATACACGTCCTGATACTGCTTCGCCGCAGCCCACGCATCCCACTTTTCCAGCCAGTAGTTGGCCTGCTTCGTGGTCTCCTCGTCCGCATCCGGCTTCACCGAGGGCCGACGCCTGTGGTTGTGCGACGCACCCTCAATCCACGGCTTCAGCTTCTCCGGCAGCCTGGGTGCCTCCATATGCTTCGGGCGACCCGCCGCAATGATCACAGCATCCCCCGTGCGGCCGGGATCATCGTCAGCATCCAACAGGCCCAGACGCTGCCACAACAGCGCATTCACACGCACTGGCCACCCATTGGCCGCCGTATTGTGCGCCACATCCGACAGCCACACCACGCCGCCCCGGTCCTCGAAGCCCTTGATATCAGTGGTGGTGTGTTCACGCAGGCGGCGGACCTGCGCAAGGAACTGGAAAGCCGCGCTGCTTTGTCCGATTGAGTGGTCACGCCATCACTCCGATCACAGGTTCACAAGATGCTTATATGTCCCTTATATTTTTACTACATTTATGCAGCAAAGCTTCACCAAAACCGAAAAAGCACCCCCTATCAGCGGTTTAATCGCACGCCTACCTTAAAAAAGCTCAGGCACATGTCGCGCAATTAGTGGACATGTCCCACACCCCCGCCTATCGACGCCCGCCCAGACGGTGCCTCAGGACAGCGTGCTGTGTGCGTTGCTTGCCGTGGCGGGGCGGGTCATTGTCCCCGACTGACCTACTCCCCCAGCACACACATGGCGATCAGCATATCGAGCCGCCGGACGTCCACCTGTTTGCCTAGCAGAATCCTGACTTTGCCCCCCCCCACGCGTACACAGCTCCAGCTTGCTTACAGAGTCCAATTTTTCTAGTGACCACGTAATAATCTCGGAATACAGCAGCGACTATACCTCCATCTTCCTACCTCGCACGCCCCGCACGTCACGAAGAATCAAGCATTTGGTAGCAAAATCGCGTAGTCATGCGGGGTTACATAAGCGGCTATGGATTGCTCGTCGAGGACCATCAAGGTGGTGGCGGACTGCGGGATTGGGACTTCCTGCTGGAACAGCCAGTTTGATAGGACTGGTCCTTTTCTCATCAATTGAGTCCTTTCTGCTACCCCGCCAGCTTTCCACAATGAGACAAGTAAGGAAGCCGCCGAGCTCCACTGCTCTTTAACGAACACATTTCACCAGGAAACAAAGTCAAGGACCCCCCAACACGACTATAAAAGACCCAGATGCACTGTCGTGATGTTATTAGTCCCCACCCGCTTATTGACGTCCATCTACGCAGCCGCACGAACAAAGGCTGTAGATTGCATTGGCCGCTGAGCGATAAGCGACTAGCTAATTTACCCTCCTAGCAGAACGCAGGTGGGGAACAGCATATCCGGCCGCCACATGTTCACCTGCTTGCCGACACTAACCTTGATCTTCCCCGCCCGAGTCCATAATTTAATCCATATGTGAAGCCCAAGAAAGAACCTACATTCTCCGACAACCACATGTTGATCGACGAATATAAAAATGAAAATATTATTTTTCGAAAAACATATTATATACGTCAGTAATTCCTATCAGTTCCCAGCGATTTCCGCTAGCCACTGGTCGAATATAGACGTATCGCCCCCTAAACAAAGTCGCTCTTCCATATGGCCCGGACTTATGATGTACATTAAACAAAGTATGTCACGAGCAAACCTTCTAAAATTCTCACTAGTTAACGCAGGACCAAGTTCCATATTTCCGTGATGTATCTGAGTTTTTGCGTGACTATCTCGATGAATAAATCCCCTGATAGCGGCAAAACTATCAACAGAAATATCACACCCAAAACGTTGCAGTGAAATCTTTACAGCATTACAATCAAGTACTGTTGTTACCGGACGCCGTAACTCAAATGTCGAATACGCCTCGAACATACGGCGAAGCTCATTTGCGGTAAATTGATCAGTCGCTAACTTTTCTCCACGAGCAAAACGATAGGCTTTTTCTAAAAAAATCTGATAATAATCAAAATTTTCAAAATCTATACGCTCAATTTTATTCGGCAAAAGCTTGCAGCAAAATTTCTTAACAGAATCATCTATTCCATTCATCATTTTGTCCATCTCATAAGCGGACGCCAAATCGTGTGTAAGCACCAATATTTTGGTCAAGTTTCTACTATTCTGTAATACATACCTGCAAAAGCTTGATATAGCAATAAGCATTCCATACTTATTGTCAAAGTCGAAACTAGAAATAGGGTCGTCTAATACAATTAATTTTGGAGATAAAAATGCTTCCTCATATCGCTGATAGTTAGCAATAGAGACAAAAAAATAACACAAAGCGAGAATATTGCGTTCGCCAGTTGACAGCTGACCTGGATATACTGGCCCCGCTTCATTAGTTACAACATACTCCCCATCTTCAATTTCTATTGATATATTTTTCTTACTGAAAATAATATTGAGGTAGTAATTAATTTCGTCTACAGCCCTGTCAACATTCAAGTATTGTTTTTCAAGCTGCTCAATTTCGGTATCAAATTTGTGAATAGAGTGTTCAGCGTGTTTAATATCTTCTACTATCTCTTTTCTCTCAGCAGCGCTTGCTTTATAAGCTGCTAGCTGAGGTTGCGCTTCACAGAAAGCAAGCTGCAAGTTGTAGTGAATCAAATCACTTTCAAGTTTTTTTAGTCGATCGCCATTATCAAACCAATAATCATTCACCCTACGATTAACTTTATCGATAAAAGTATTACACCCTACCAGATCTAACCATTTTTGTTCATCATAAATTATCTGCTTAAAAGGATTTTTTGATTTCTCTATTATTAAATTATTTATTCTCTCGTTAGTCTCCTTGATCTGATTAAAAAGTGACTTAAGCACCCCATAATACTCTGGTGGAAGTGACGGTCTATAGAGACTAACTTCTGGAATATCAATGTGCCTTACTCTACTTTTAATTTTTCCATCACCCCCGACCTCTCTAATTGCCGACATACGATTCTTCACCATAGAAATAAGCAATTCTAAGTAGTCACTAGGAATGTCTCTAAGGCAAGTTGGGCAAAAAGATTCTTGCCTACTTAACTTCTCATATATCATTTCTAGCTCATCAATATCAAAGCATTGCCCCAAAAGTTGTAAACGCCCTTCCTTTAGTTCACTTTCCTCTTGTACTTCTGGGACTGAAAACAGCAATTCGACAATTTCATCAATAGGGTAGGGGTCTACAAGATTGATAGGGTTTGGTGCATTACGGTAATCGGGAAAATTTTTATGATTATCCAGTTTTTTATTGAAGTTCTCTAAATTTTTTTTATACTCCAACATGCTCCAGGCTTCAAAATTTTTGTTTGAAAGTTCCTCGATAAAATTGTCGTCTACTTCCCCAACGTGTTCTTGGGATCTTTTAATATCTAGTTCTCGCCCAGCCCATCCCTCCGGGGAAGACACTGTTTCTCGGATTTCCTCCTTAATTTCATCAACTTTATTTTCCAATAGGTTGAGTTTCTCTTTTAGAGATTCTAACTTCTTTTTGGCATCCTGCTTTTTTTGTCGCAAATTTTGAAGTTTAGAGTCTACCTCTACATCATCCCCAAACAGTACTATATTTTTAAGTCTTTCATCTTTCTTTATTTGAATATTTTCAGATATATAGTCTTCGCTAAAAACAAATATACTTCTCTCTTGAGAATCTAAAAACGTCAGCTCATTTTTGTCTTTGCTGAAGAAATGAACTTGAGGATTAGATACTGATGCCTCAGCAATTTTTCGAGCTAATGTAGATTTCCCTGACCCGTTTTCGCCATAGACGATCGAAATGTTACTTGTAAAAATTCTGTCTTTTTCTCCATGCCTCATAAAAAGGTCATAGCTTACATCTTCTCCCCTATGATTACGAAATTTAACTCCAACGAGGTTACTTACATCAATCACAGTGTCCCCTACCCCTCATCTGTTGACAAAGCAGCAACAAACGCTTCCTGAGGCACGGAGACGGACCCGATGCTCTTCATGCGCTTTGCCTTCTTTTTGTTTTTCCAGAAGCTTGCGCTTCCGTGAGACGTCTCCACCATAACACTTTGCGAGCACGTCTTTGCGTAAAGCGCGAATATTTTCTCGGGCGATGATTTTTGAGCCAATGGCAGCTTGAACGGGAACCTCGAATTGTTGACGTGGAATCAATTCTTTGAGCTTAACGGTCATCTTGTTTCCGTACCACTGCGCATTGTCTCTGTGCACAATGGCAGAGAAGGCATCAACGGGTTCTCCTTGGAGCAAAATATCCACCTTGACCAGGTCGGATTGCTGTTCGCCAGCTTCTTCGTAGTTGAGGGACGCGTACCCTTTTGTGCGCGATTTGAGCATGTCAAAGAAGTCGAAGATAATTTCGCCTAGGGGCATTGTGTAGCGGAGTTCTACGCGATCTTCTGAGAGATAGTCCATTCCCCCCATTTGCCCCCGTTTGGATTGGCAGAGCTCCATGGTAGTACCAACATATTCGGCGGGAACAATGATGGTTGTTTTGACAATGGGTTCCCAGACTTCCCGGAGTTTCCCACCGGGCCAGTCGGAGGGATTGTGCACAATGAGTTCACTGCCGTCTTCGGTAACTACGCGGTAGTTCACGGACGGCGCGGTGGAAATGAGGTCAAGGTCGAATTCGCGCTGGAGTCGGTCACGGGTGATTTCCATGTGCAGAAGTCCCAGGAATCCGCATCGGAACCCAAACCCGAGGGCGACGGAGGTTTCGGGTTCGAAGGTGAGCGCGGCGTCGTTAAGCTGTAGTTTCTCCAGTGCGTCCCTCAAGTCGGGATAATCGGCTTGGGAAATGGGGAACAGCCCCGAATACACCATGGGTTTGGGTTCTTCGTAGCCTTTGAGGGGCTCTTCGGCGCCTTTGTTGGCCCAGGTGACAGTATCGCCGACTTTGGATTGGCGGACATCTTTCACACCGGTGATCAAATAGCCGACTTCCCCTGGCCCCAGCCCGGAGCATTTCTTGGGAGTGGGGCTAACGATGCCTATTTCCAGCAATTCGTGCGTAGCGCCCGTGGACATCATGCGGATCTTCTGGCGCGGTTCCAGGCGGCCGTCCACCATGCGGATATAGGTGACCACACCGCGGTAGGTGTCGTAGACGGAGTCGAAAATCATGGCGCGCGCGGGGGCGTCGGCACCCGGGACGCCCGACGCACCGGACTCCGCAACCTCAGAAGACGGCGGTGGCACCAGCTCACACACGCGGTCCAGAAGCTCGGGCACGCCCTCCCCCGTCTTGCCGGACACGCGCAGCACATCCTCCGGCTCGCATCCAATAATATGGGCGATTTCCAGGGCGTACTTGTCGGGGTCGGCGGCGGGAAGGTCGATTTTGTTCAACACCGGAATGATTTCCAGGTCGTTTTCCATCGCCAGGTACAGGTTCGCCAAAGTTTGAGCCTCGATGCCCTGCGCGGCGTCGACAAGCAAAATAGCGCCCTCGCACGCCTCAAGCGCGCGGGAGACCTCATACGTGAAATCCACGTGGCCGGGAGTATCAATGAGGTGCATGACAATCTCCTCCCCCGCATGCTCCCCACTGCGCGGCACCCACGGCAAACGAACATTCTGCGCCTTAATGGTAATGCCGCGCTCGCGCTCAATATCCATATTGTCCAAATACTGATCGCGCATATCACGCGCCTCAACAACACCAGTAAGCTGCAAAATACGATCCGCAAGCGTGGACTTACCATGATCAATGTGGGCGATGATACAGAAGTTACGAATCCTGCTAGGGTCCGTGAAAGTCTTCTCCGCGAAATTCTGGGCCATAGCTGTTGACACTACCGAAACAAACCCAGCTAGGCTAAACCCATGGACACACCAAGGGGCACCAACGGCCTGCACAAACCCCGCAAGCCACTCCGCCGCCGAATCCGGCGCACCCTCAAACGCATCCGGCGCCCCGAAGCCATCACCCTAGAAGAAGGACTAGACAAACTCGCCGAACTTCTCGGCCTCCACGACACGCGTATCGACGACCCCGAAGAACGCGCCGCCGTCACCACCGTCCGCCCCACCGAACACCACGCGCGCTCCATCTACTACGCGCCCGACATGGACGGACAAGCCGACCCGGGGGAAGTCATCTGGGTGTGGATCCAACCCAACCTGCCCGGGCACCCCGCCCGCGAACGCGCCATGGTTGTGGTGGGGCGCTCCCAACACCTACTCCTTGGCCTGCTCATCTCCCCCAACCCCGAACACGCCAACGAAGACAACTGGATAGACATCGGATCCGGCGGCTGGGACGTCGCCGGACGCCAATGCTGGGTGCGACTCGACAAAATCCTCGAAGTCCCCGAATCCACCATCCGGCGCCAAGGCGCCATCATCCCGAAAAGCCGCTTCGAACGCATCGCCCAACGCCTCCGCAGCGACTACAGCTGGGTGTGAGTTGCTTGTGTGAGTTGCTTTTTGCCCTGGGAGTTTGTTACATTTTCAGACTGTTGTTGAAAAGACGGTGCCACCCCTAAAGACGCAGGCAGGACCTTGGGTCTGCGCAGGTGACACCCCCAGATAGCTAAGAGGTAACACGCTATGGCAAACATCAAATCCCAGATCAAGCGCATCCGCACCAACGAAGAACGCCGACTGCGCAACAAGTCAGTCCGCTCCGCAGTGCGCACCGAAATCCGCAAACTCCGCGAAGCCGTTGACGCAGGCGACAAAGCCGCAGCCGAAGCCCAGCTCCGCGTCGCATCCCGCGCCCTAGACAAGGCCGTGAGCAAAGGCGTGTTCCACCGCAACAACGCAGCCAACAAAAAATCCAACATGGCTAGCGCTGTGAACAAGATGGGCTAGTTGCTGGCGCTGTTGTGACCCGCTTTCAGGCTTGGTTTTTCTGCCTGGAGGCGGGTTTCTGCGTGTTCGGTGTAAGGTAGGTCCATCGCTAGGTTCGAAATCAGGGGTTTTTCGTGCCTGGCGGTAGACCTATTTCTACACCAAGCAGAACCCACCCACTACCGTGGCCAAATGTCAACTCTGCCCATCCCTCAGCTGTGGACAACTTGACTTATCCACAGATGCACTTCTCTCGCTATGCAGCACAAACCCTAACCCTGGTGTGATGGAACCATGTACCCACATGATGTTCCTGTGCTGCGCCAAGAGCTTCTCCGCACACTTTCCCGCCGCCAGATTGAAAGAAACTATCTTTTTGTCTCACACTTCGCCATGGTCCCGTGCACACTTAAGCGCACAGACTCTGATATTTCCCTAGGTGCCAGGTCCCATCCCCGCCATCTACGTTTCCTGTTTGATGCAATAACTCGCGCTCGTGCACATCACCTAAGCTGCCCAGATGGCATTATTTCCAGCTGGGCAGCTGCCGCTTTATGCGGGATTGCCTTTCTGGGCGGACAACGCGCACACAACCCTCATGGTAAGAAATGGAAAACGGAATTCCACCTCTCCCCTGCTTCCCCACAGGCGGATAGTCGCATCACATATACTCACCTACCAGCCGGATCCCGAGTTTCCATCACTACAGGTAATGCAACCCGCTGCTGCCTCTGCTTACTGTTTACGCGACATCTATCGAGGGCACCACGCCTGGTGGGTAAACAAAATACCCGATTTAACATTCCGCGAAGTGCGGGCCATACAGTTTTTGGATGCCATGCAATTCCATACCAGTCTAAATACAGACAGTTTGCTGGAAAACGCTCATGGCATCTTTGACCGTAGAACGCTTCGGCGGCTCATCCGTCTTTCCGACGCCGGAGCAGAGTCACCGCCCGAGACAATCTTGCGCCTTATCGCAGCCCCCTTACGCCCTGGCCTGACAACACAAATCCCTATCTTCACGACAGGATGCCTCCGCAAACTACTCACCGTTGTTGATGCAGGTTGGAAAGATATACGCGTTGGCCTGTTCTACGACGGCGAACACCATCTACACCGCAACCAGCGTGACTACGACTCCGAAGTGTGGGCGACCATGCGCGAACTCGGCTGGGAATGTCTTCGCGTCACCCAAGGAATGCTGGGACAACCGAAGCGCCTGCAACAACGCATAGAAGCGATCTTGGTCAACCGTCGCTGTTAAGTAGGTCCACCGCCAGGTACGCAAACACCCTGTTTTCGAGCCTAGCAGTGGACCTACTTAACATCAGTGCGTTTGTCCAGCGCAAACCCCACGCCCCCCAACCACTCCCAACCCTACGGCGCCAGCTCCGCAATCTGGCGCACGGCGTTTTCGATGGCATACCCGGGGTCGCCGCCTTGGCCTTTGGTGGCGGCGTCGAGTTCCGCGATGATGATGACGGCCTTGCTGATGTTGTCGCCGTCCCAGCGTCGTGCTTTTTTGTAGGTAGATTCGATTTTCCAGGGCGGCATTTTCATCACCCCGGCGCGGTCTTTGGCTTCGCCGACGCTGCGGGCGCTGTAGAGCCGGGCGATGGCGGCGATGTTGCCGCCGAGGGCGGCTGCCAGCACGATGGGGTCGATGCCGAGTTGGAGGGCGCGTCGTGTGCTGGCGATGGCGCGTTGGGTTTCGCCGTTGCAGGCGAGGTCGGCAATGTCGAAGCCACTGACTTCCGCCACCCCGGTGAAGTAGGTGCGCACGTGGTCGACGGTGACATCGCCACCGGTGTCGGAGACGAGTTGGCTGATGGCGGCCGCGAGTTCCCGCAGGTCGGAGCCGACTCCTTCGAGGACTGCGCGGGTGACGTCGGGGGTGGGGCGCACGTTGTGGCGCCGGAATTCGTTGGTCACGAATTGCCCGCGCTGGCTGGCGTTGAGTTTCGCGGCGTCGTGAACCACCCCGAGTTTGCTGAGCGCCTTGACCATGTTTTTTGCGCGCCCTTTGCCGGTGTGCTGGATGATCACGTAGATGCCGGGTTGGTCGTTGCGGGCGGCGAGGAGGAGGGCGTCGTGGGCGTCTTTGATGGTGTCTTCGGCGTTGGTGATTACCAGGATGCGTTCTTCACCAAACAGGCTGGGGCTGAGGTGCATGGCCACCTCGCCTTCGGTGAGGTCGCTGGCCCGCATGGTAATAATCCCCACGGCCCCGGGGTCGGCGCTGGTTTTTTTGATGGCGTCGATGATGTCGCGGCGGGCGCGTTCGGTGAGGAAGTCGTCTTCACCGAGGATGAGGTGCACGGGCGCAGGCTGGTTCACGCACCCACTATAGCGCGCCCCGGCCCAGCCACCCCAAGCCAAAACTCACCCAAGCCTCAGAACCTACCGTCCGCCGAGTGCTGCGTCCCGTCGCGGTATAAAGCAACGTTCCCGTCGCGTTCGGGGAAGAGCACGGGTGTGCCGTCGGGCAGGGTGCTGGGCCGGTCGCGTGGCGAGCCGTGCGGGTCGTGCACCACCAGCACCTGCGTGCCCGGTGGCGGCTGGTAGCCGTCTTCCCAGTGGTCGATCTCCACCACCCGCAAGGACGTGAGCGGCACCTCCGCCGAGCCGCCCCCCACGAAAACCCCACAAGCAGCACAAACCCCAGCACAATGACCTGCCATCGCCCCGCCAAGATGAGTGCCAGCACCCACAGGCACACCAGAACAACCAGGCCAACGCCCAGCCATCCGGGCGGCACGTGGATCACGGCGCCGGGCAGCCGGGTACTCCACAGGGCGACGTGGTGCACCCACCAGACGAAGGGCTGCACAACCCACAGCACCAGCCCCCGAGCCGGGCCGGGCAGCAGCACAGCCACAAATCCCAGGATGGTTATCGGTGTCACGGCCGGTTCGGCCAAGAGGTTAGCCACCACGGACACTGCAGAGATTTTCCCGCTCATCAGCGCCACGATGGGCATGGTCACCAGGTCCGCCGCGATGGCCACGGCGAGGCAGCGCGCCAGAATCTCCGGCACCACCACACGCCCCAAGCTCACTCGCGCCAGCGCCCGAAACAGCAGCGGATGCAGCGCCACGATCCCCGCGGTGGCCACCACGGATAGCACAAACCCGTAGGAGGCCGCCATGTCGGAGTCCCACAGCACCAGCCCGATGACGGCGAGGCTGAGGGCGTGGATGGGTTGGCTTCGCGAGTTCGCCAGCACCGCCACCAGCCCGACCACCCCGGTGACGGCGGCGCGTAGCACGCTGGGTTCCAGCCCCACGAGCAGCACGAACCCCACCAGGGCCGCGCCCGCCAGGCTAATCTGAACGCGTGGCCCGAGGGTCAGCGCCCGCGCCAGCAGCACCATGCTCGTGGTCACGATCGCCACGTTCGACCCGCTCACGGCACTGAGATGCGCCAGCCCCGCCCCGGCGTACAAATCCATGTTCAGCCCGCGCGTGTCCCCCAGCACCATCGCCGGCAGAAGCTGCGCGCTACCCTCCCCCAACCTGCTTATCGACGCCCCATAAAACCCCTCCCTCACCCCAGCCATCCACGCTTGTATTCCCCCAGCATGCTGGGTGATGTCCAGGTGAGTGGCGCTGGCAACGTGGCTGCTCACCCCAATACGCTCACTGGCTCGAGCGGTCACACGCACCTGCACGGTGTCTCCCACTTTCGCGGCGCAGGTCGCAGCCCGGTAGAACACGGTCTCCCCGTGAATGCGCAGCAGCCACACCCCGTCGTGCACATGTCGGGGCGCCGCCTCCACACGTCCCGTCAGTAGCGGCGGCAGCAGCCGCGACCCGGCGCGAACCCGCAGGTAGGTGAGCAGAACGGCGGCGCTCCCCAGAGCCCCAAGAACCAGCGCCTGGCCGGTGTGCCGCAGCCACCACGCAATCCCTGCCGTCGCCGCAACCAGCAGCAGCGGCAACGCCCACCCCCGGTGCGCCAGTACGATCCAGGTGGCCGCCCAACACAGCAGTGCTGCGGGGACGAGCCGGAGTTCGCTCACAGCGTCACCTGTTTTTCCAGTTCGGCGAATTTGGCCGGGCCGATGCCTTTGACGTCTTTTGAGTTGTTCCACGGAGGTGTATCCGCCGATGCTGTCGCGGTGGGCGATGATGGCGGCGGCTGTTTTCTCGCCCACCCCGGAGAGGGCGATCAGGTCGGCGGCGGTGGCCGTGTTCAGTGATATTTTTTTCCGCCGCCAGCGCCTGAGCCACCCCCGGGATTACCAGCCGGGGCGGGCACCGCCTCCCCTTGCTTGGGTACGACGATTTGCACGCCGTCATTAAGCTTCTGCGCCTGGTTGATGCCGAGTAGTTCCGCCTCGGGCAGCGGCCCTGCCTGCGCCAGGGCGTCGGCGGCGCGTGCCCCAGGGCGCGAGGGTGGTAAGGCCCGGGTGCGTAACAGCCCCAACCACGGACACCACGATCTCCCCCGGCGGTTCAGCAGCGCTGCTGGTGGCCAGCGGAAACGTTACCGGGGCTTCCTCCGCAGGCTCGGAAGCAAACAGGTAACGCCCACCCACCACAGCACAAAGCACGACCGCGGCGGCCACGACGAACAGTCCGTGGCGTGGGGTGATGCGGAATCGGGGCGTCGGATAGCGGACGTTGAGGAGTTTTTTTCTTCGCCGGTGGGGGCGGTGAGGTCTGCGAGTCGGTGTGCCAGGTCCATACCCGAAGGGTAGGTCGCGGCGTCGATACCCGGCGCGCCTCAGTAGCGCGCCTGTGGATAACCCGCGTTACTCGTCTTCGTCTGTGGATAACTCGGATTCATCGGCCTGGACGGCGGACACCGCGATCGCGCCGGGGCCGGAGTGCACAGCCAGCACCGGGTCCATGTCCACGGCCATGAAGGTGGTGCCGTCGGGCAGTGCTTCCTCCAGCTGGAGTTGCAGGTGCTTGGCGGTTTCGCGGGCTTCGTGCTGCTGGATGGCGATGAAAAGCGGGTTGGTGTCGGCGTAGGCGCCCACCAGTTCCACGATTTTGGCCAGTGCCTTGGAGGGGGTGCGGGTTTTCGCCGCGACATCCAGGCGCCCGTCCTTGAGATGCATGATGGGCCGCATGGCCAGGGCGGTGGACATGAGCGAGGTGGTGGCGGAGAGCCTGCCGGATTTGCGGAGTTCGTCGATGCGGTGCACGTACAGCCACATTCGGGATCGTTCCAGGGTGCTCACGGCGGCCTTGTAGCAGTCTTCCAGCGTAGCGCCGTTCTGCGCCATGGTTGCTGCGGCCATGGCGGCGGCCCCGAGTCCCATTCCGATGCAGTTGGTGTCAATGACGCGCACCATGTCGTCGTCAAACACCGCCGCCGCGGCCACCGCATTGGACCAGGTGGAGGAGAGTTCCTTGGACAGGTGCAGCGCCAGCACCCCCTCGTCGCCGCCGCGTTCCAGCTGGCGAGCGTAGCAGGCGACCAGTTCCAGGGAGGACAAACCGGAGGTGGAGCGGTCGTCTCCGCGGTTCATCATGTGCAGATCAATGACAGTGATGTCCAAGTCCTCGATGATGCTGTCCGGCAGGCACGCCGATGAGTCAGTGACAATCCGAACCGGCACGTACGATCCACTCCTTCAACTGTTGCGACTAGCCCGCTTCCAGGCCAGGGGCAACACTCATGTTCCAACCGTCAAGGTACCACTGGGCATCCCCCAGGGTGTCCGGTGTAAACCGCGGCTGCGGAACCACCGGCGGGTCGCCCTCCCCGTTGGCGTTGGGTTCCTCCGAATACCGGGGGCGTGCGGTCAACCGCGCCCAGTTGGTGTTTTTCAGGCCGGTGAACATGTGATGCTGCTCGATGCTCAATTCTAGAAGATCTGATGTCAGTGACCCAATGGTCCCCCCATGTGCTACCAGGAGCACGGCCCCATCGTCCCAGCCAGGATGGGCGAGCATCAGCTCATTAATCACGTCACGGGCGCGCCGGGCAACCTCGATTCGGGATTCGCCACCGGGGGGTGCCCACAGCGCGTTATGGCGCCACTGGGCCCGCGCCCCCGGGTAGTCCCGGTCCACATCCTCGCGGGATTGGCCCTGCCAGTCCCCCAGGTTGGTTTCCCGCAGCCGGGGGTCCAGGTGCACCGGCAGCCCGCGTGACGACGCCACGATCCTCGCCGTCTCCGCCGCGCGCGACAGGTCCGACGACACGACGTACCCAATATTCACGCCTTTCATGTAGCGTGCCACCGCCTCAGCCTGACGGATACCCACGTCGCTGAGTTTGGTGTCCATCTGCCCCTGCATGCGGCCGGACGCGTTGTATTCCGTCTGGCCGTGCCGCAGCATGATGAGCTTGCGGGTCACAGTTCGTCCGCATCCGGCTCGGTGTCGGCAAGCGGGATCTCATCAATGGAGGTGACGGCGCGTACGTCCACGTCGTCGGCCCAGCTAGCGGGGCGTTCCAGCGGCTCCACGCCCTCCACCTCAATGAGCGGGCAGTCCCGCCACAGGCGGTCCAGCCCGTAGAATTCGCGCTCCTCGGCGCGTTGCACATGCACCACCAGCTCGCCGTAATCCAGCAGTGCCCAGCGACCCTCGCGCACACCCTCCTTGCGGATAGGGCGCGCCCCGGCCTCACGAAGCTTGTCTTCAACCTCGTCCACAATGGCGCTGACCTGGCGGTCCGTCTCCCCGGAGGCGATGACAAAGCAGTCAGTAATCACAAGCTGCTCGGAGACATCAATCACGGCGATCTCCTGCGCCAACTTTCGTCGGCGGCCAGCGCCGCAATGGACGCCAGCTTCACAGCATGGTCAGAAGCAGTCATATTTTTCCTTCACATTAAAACTAAAAAGCCATCCTACCTACCCGGAGGTAGACACATACAACCTGTGCTTAGCGATGTACTGCACCACACCATCCGGCACCAAATACCACACCGGGCGTTTCGACGCCGCCCGCTCCCGGCAATCCGTCGACGAAATGGCCATGGCAGGAATATCAACCAGCGACACCCGCTCCCGATGCACCTCCGGCAGAATCGCATCATCTAACTCATACCCCGGCCGCGTCACCCCCACAAAACGAGCATGCTCAAACATGTCCTCCCAATCGCGCCAGGTCACGATGCTTGCCAGGGCATCCGCGCCCGTAATGAAGAACAATTCCGCGTCCGGGTAGAAGCGACGCAGATCCCGCAGCGTATCCACCGTGTAGGTGGGGCCACTGCGATCAATATCCACCCGGCTGACCTTAAACCGGGGATTCGAGGCGGTAGCAATGACCGTCATCAAATACCGATCTTCTGCGGCCGAAACCTTCTTTCCCGACTTCTGCCACGGCTCCCCCGTCGGAACAAACACGACCTCATCCAGGTCAAACATGTTCGCCACCTCCGAGGCAGCCACCAGATGCCCATTATGGATCGGGTCAAACGTGCCGCCCATGATCCCTACCCTCATGGCCGGGTGTGCCCATCGCCAAACACAATCCACTTCGTGGACGTCAACTCTGGCAACGCCATCGGGCCGCGCGCATGCAGCTTCTGTGTCGAAATGCCGATCTCCGCGCCGAAACCAAACTGCTCACCATCCGTGAACGCCGTCGACGCGTTCACCACCACCGCAGCCGCATCCACCTCAGCCGTGAACTTCTCCGCAGCGGCGAGACTCCGCGTGGCAATCGCCTCCGTGTGCCCCGACGAAAACTCCGCGATATGCGCGATCGCGCCCTCCACGCCATCCACCAGCTTCACCGCAATGTCCATGGACAAATACTCGGCGTGCCAATCCGACTCATCCGCAGGAACCACGCCCTCGCCCAGCTCCTCGGGCAGCCCGTGAACCGTCACCCCCGCCTCCTGAAGTGCGGAAACAATGCGCTGGCGTGCCTCGGCGGGGAGCGCGGCGTCGATAAGCACCGTCTCCGTGGCATTGCAGACGCTCGGGCGGCGCGTCTTGCCGTTCACGGCCAGCGCAATCGCCTCATCCACATCCACTTCCCCATCCACATACAAGTGGCAATTACCCGAGCCCGTCTCAATCGTCGGGACCGTGGCGTTTTCCACCACCGCCGCAATCAGCCCAGCGCCACCCCGCGGAATCACCACATCCACCAGCCCCCTGGCGGTAATCAAATCCTGGACGCTCTCCCGAGTCTCGCACGGCAACAACTGCACCACCTCGCGGGGAAAACCATGCTCCGCCAGCGTTTCCTGCAGGATCTCCACCAGTTGCTTGTTGGAATGCCACGCCGACTGGGAACCCCGCAGCAACGCCACATTCCCCGACTTCAGCGCCAAACCAAACGCATCCACCGTCACATTCGGGCGGGCCTCATACACCATGCCCATCACCCCCAGCGGCACTCGCACCTGACGAATCCGCAGCCCATTAGCGAGCGTCCTACCAGCAACAATATCTCCCACCGGGTCCGGCAGCGACGCCACCTGGCGCAAACCATCCGCGATGCCTTTTACGCGCTCCGGCGTCAGCGCCAAACGATCAATCAGCGCCTCCGACAGGCCAGCCTCCCGGCCAGCGCGAATATCCCGCTCATTCGCCGCCATAATATCCGACGCCCGCGCCTCCAGCGCCGCTGCGGCATCGTTGAGGATTCTATTCTTATCCTCGGTGGAGGCGTTTGCTAGTGCCTGTGCGACATCCTTCGCCGCCCGGGCCATCCTGATGACCTCGGCACCTTCTGGTGTTGTGGTTGTTGTGGTGGTGCTCACTTCCGCGCTCATAGCCACCCAGTGTAGCAACGCTCACCTGGGGAACCCTAGCCTGAGGTTCGGCTTGAACGGCGCTGGTGCAGGGGGCTATCAGTGTGGGTCTGCACAGTGTGCTTATGTTCAAGCTCAAAAATGCCCCTTTTTGCGGCCTGGAGATAAGCACACTTTGCGGGGCCATACACCTCTCACATATTGGACAGGTAATCGGCGTGTACCACGGGTCGACGCTTGTCGGCGGGAAGGTCGCCAGTCCGACGTCCCAGCATGTTGGCAAGGTCGCTGTGGCTGTAGTTGGTTTCGCCGCGCCCGATAATCTGCCCGTCGGGACCCATAATTTCCACGATGTCGCCGGGGTGGAATTCCCCCTCGCAGGATTGGATGCCTATGGGAAGCAGCGACCGGCCACCGGAGGTGACGGCGGTGACGGCCCCGGCGTCGATACGCAGCGTACCTGCGACTTCGGCGGCGTAAAGCGCCCAGAATTTCCAAGCGGAGAGGCGACGGCCGTTGGCCGGGTGGAACGCGGTACCCACGTGGGCGTCGGACAGCGCATCGGAAATGTCGGCGGCGGAGGCGAGCAGGACGGGCACTCCCCCGCAGGCGGCGAGGCGAGCGGCGGAGACTTTGGAAGCCATGCCGCCGGTGCCCACGACACCGCTGTCGCCTGCAACAACGCCGTCGAGGTCGTGGTCGTCGCGGATTTCGGGGATGAAGCGCGCGCCGGGGTCTGCGGGGTTGCGGTCGTAGAGCCCGTCAACGTCGGAAAGCAGCACCAACGCGTCGGCGCTGATGAGGTGCGCGACCAGGGCGGCGAGCCGGTCATTGTCGCCGAAGCGCATTTCGGTGGTGGCCACAGTGTCGTTTTCATTCACGATGGGCACCACGCCGAGTTGCTGCAGGCGGTTGAGGGTGCGCTGCGCATTGCGGGCACGGTCGCGCTGGCCCGTGTCGGACGCGGTGAGAAGCACCTGCCCGACGGTGGTGTCGTAGCGGGCAAAGGACCTGCCCCACTCCTGCGCGAGATGCACCTGCCCGACGGAGGCTGCGGCCTGTTTCGTGGCCAGATCAGCGGGCCGCGCATTCAACCCGAGAGGCGCGAGACCTGCGGCGATGGACCCCGAAGAGACGATGATCACGTCCGAGCCACGGGCGATGCGCGCGTGCACGGCATCCACAATACGGTCAATGTTGCGGGGGTTGATGCTGAAATCCGGCCCGCCGGTCAGCGACGACGACCCAATCTTGACCACCACGCGCTTCGCCGACGCAAGTCGCGCCCGCATGTCTTCCTCGCCGGGCGTATCGACGCCCAGCTGCTCGCTGTTATCCACTACTACCCCTGCCAGCGTTCGCGGTCGGCAACCTGGCCGTCGCCGAAGTCGTACTCGTCAATCAGGCCGCGGCGCACCTGGGATTCGCGTTTGCGCTGGGCAGCGGACTTGCGCTCGGATTGTTCAAGGCGAATATCGGTGCCGCGTCCAGTGAGCTGCGTGTCCACGCCCGCGATGGTGAGGGGTTCCCACTCGAAGGTGACATGCCCGATGGTCACATCGCAGCCGGGTGTCGCGCCCGCCTTGTACAGGGCCTCCTCGACGCCGAGCCTCGCGAGACGGTCGCCGAGGTAGCCCACGGCCTCGTCGTTTCGAAGTCGGTTTGCAGGATCCAGCGTTCGGGCTTCTCACCGCGCACAATGTAGCCGTCCTCGTTGTCGGGATCGGCTTCAATGACAAAGTCTCGTTTTCCGGCCACGGCCTTGGGGCGCACGATAATGGGCTGCGCAGTTTTCCCGGCGCGCCCAGCACCTTTACCCTTTGAACCGGCCTCAGCCTTACGGTGTTCCTGCACAATTTCCATGAGCTTGTATTTCAGGGGTTCGAGTCCCTGGTGTGCGACGGTGGAGATGATGAACACGGGCCAGCCGAACTGTTCTTTGAGGTCGTCGAGCACAAACTCTGCGAGTTCGCGGGCTTCGGGCACGTCGGCTTTGTTGAGGATAATCACGCGGGGCCGGTCGCGGAGGTCGCCCAGCCCGGTGTCGGCGTCAAGCGCGGATTCGTAGGCGGCGAGTTCCGCTTCGAGAGCTTCAATGTCGCTGCCCGGGTCGCGTCCGGGTTCGAGGGTGGCTGCGTCCACCACGTGCGCGAGCACGGCGGTGCGCTCAATGTGCCGCAGGAAGTCGAGCCCAAGTCCTTTTCCTTCCGACGCCCCAGGAATGAGCCCCGGCACGTCGGCGATGGTGAAGGTATCGTGCCCCACGTTGACCACGCCCAAGTTGGGTTGGAGCGTGGTGAAGGGGTAGTCGGCGATTTTCGGTTTTGCCGCAGACAGCACAGAGACCAGGGAGGATTTGCCCGCCGAGGGGAATCCCACCAGGCCAACATCGGCCATGGATTTCAGTTCCAGGATGACATCGTGTTCTTCCCCAGGTTCACCTTTAAGCGCAAAACCCGGGGCTTTGCGGGCCCGGCTGGCCAGGGCGGCGTTGCCAAGGCCGCCGCGCCCTCCGGCGGCGGCGATGAAGCGCATGCCGGTGGTGGTCAGGTCGGCGAGGGTTTCCCCTGCTTCGTTCAACACAACGGTGCCAGCGGGGACGCTCATCACGAGGTCTTCGCCGCGCGCGCCGTTGCGGTGGTCCCCCGCGCCGTCGGAACCCCGGGAGGCTTTGATGTGAGGGTGGAAGTGAAAATCGAGGAGGGTGTGCACCTGCGGGCTGACTTCCAGGATGATGTCGCCGCCGTGTCCCCCGTTGCCACCATCGGGCCCGCCGAGTGGTTTGAATTTCGCGGTGGATGGATGCGCAACCGTTGCCACCGTCCCCGGCTGACAGGTGCAATACAACGCGATCGACGAAACGCGACATCAGGATTCCTCCACTACAACTAGAACCACTTGATACTAGCAAACGGAGAAGACACACCCAGTGAGCCGCGATTATGCTTTGTTCACTGACGACGCCGCCCGCATCCTGCTCGCCTGGACCAACGGCGAGTCCAGCTTCCGCACGCCGAACTAGCGCAGGTCAGAGTTTTAGTGGGGTTCTAGGCCCGCGCGAGCGCCCATCCTTGGCTGGCCGCAAACGCGGCGATATCGAGGGCAAAAGCTAAAACGGTGAAGGTGACCCCGACTCCGGCCAGGGTTGCAGAGAAGGTTGCCACCGCGATCGTGGACATAATATTCACGATCATGACGGTTGTGAGGGCGGTGGCGAGTGGAATGGCGCGCATCATCCCCACGATGCCGACGCCCCACACTGTTGTTGCACACCCGATAGCAATGGTAAGAAGAACTGGTATCCCAATTATGGGGGCAACGTAGGTGGCAGCTAGCATGATCCCTATGCCGACAGTTATGCAATAAATTGCATCGAAAAGCAAACTAATTATGCCTATTTTGTGCGCTTTCATGGTTGATAGAGTAACAAAACCTGATAGCCGACGGGGGTAAGAGGGCGAAGTAATACGAACGTGACCTTTTCAACTCTCTTGACTTCCTAATAAGAGTCCCTTATGCTTGATTTAATCTATTATGCAAACGTTTGCATACAGGTTAGAAGGTTCCATAAGGAGGTGCATTCGAGGTGCGCATACCTAACCCTACGTTGAAAGATATTGCTGCTGAGGTGGGGGTTTCAATCAGCACGGTTTCCCGCGCGCTGGCCGATCACCCCGCCATTCCGCAAAAAACTAAACAACGTGTTCTGAAGGCCGCACAAAAACTTAACTACCGGCCTAACGCGCAGGCACGGGCGTTGAGAAACTCTAAAACCAACACCATCGGATTGGTCATTCCCAACCTTTTTAACCCTTATTTTGCAGAGCTAGCTGCTGCCGTGCAGAACGCCGCGATAGATGCCGGATTGTACACACTATTAGGCATCTCCAATGATGACCCCAAGGGTCTCATTCAGGCCGTTGAAATCATGCAGCATCAGCGCGTCGACGGCATCATCGCCGTGCCGCACATTGGCACGGAAAAGGAATTGACGGCTCTGGCAAAACAGAACGTCCCGCTGGTGCTGGTTGACCGCGAGCTTGACATTGTCCCTGCCACCTCGGTGAGCACTGATCCCGCGGAAGGCATCAAGGCTGCCGTATCCATGCTGGTCACGGGCGGGCACGAGAGCATCGGCTATCTTGCGGGTCCACAGGACACATCCACCGGCGTAGACCGCTTGGAGGCGTTCCGCTCAGCCTGCGGCAGTTTCGGCATTGACCAGTACCCCATGCTTTGGGCGGATACGTCGAAGAGCAGGGCTATGTGGGCACCCAAGAGCTGTTAAAGCTTGGCGTCTCGGCGATCATCGCCGGGGACTCCATGATGACCGTTGGTGCGCTTCGCGCGTGCCATGAACATCGGCTCACGCCTGGCTTCGACATTGCCCTTGTGGGTTTCGACGATTTTCCAGTATTCCAACTACAGAATCCACCACTCACTATCATTAACCAGCACGTTTCTACGATGGGGGCGAAAGCTTTTGAGGAACTACATAAATTGCTTCGCGGAGACTCCGCTCAGCACAAAATTAAACTACCCACCACTCTCATCGTACGAGGTTCCACTCCCCCTAAAGACTCGGCCAGCGATTCATCCGGACAAGGAGGGCACTAGTCATGTCTGTTCAGCCGGTATTACAGCTTGATCGAGTCTCCAAGTCGTTTGGCCCCGTCAAAGTCATCGACTCGGTGAGCATTGACGTCCACGCCGGTCACGTCCAGGCTTTGCTGGGTGAAAACGGCGCGGGCAAGTCAACCCTGATCAAAATGATGGCGGGTGTGTACCAGCCCGATTCGGGCCGGATCCTCGTCGATGGCACCCCCACTACCCTGCCCAACGTCAAGGCTGCGGAAGCCCACGGCATTGCCACCATCCACCAAGAACTCAACCTTGTGCCCACCATGACGGTGGCGGAGAACCTGATGTTGGGCCGCACGCCGTCACGGTGGGGTTTGGTCGATTACAAGGCGCTGCGGAAAAAGGCGCTCAAGGCGCTACGCATGATCGGCGTAGACGTGTCGCTGGACACCCCCGTCGGCGAACTGGGCATTGCCCGCCAGCAGCTGGTGGAAATTGCCAAGGCGCTGTCCATGAATGCGCGTGTGCTCATTTTGGATGAGCCCACCGCCGCGCTGACCGGCAGGGAGATTGACCAGCTGTTTAGCGTGGTCAATGACTTGAAGGCCAAGGGCGTGGGCATGGTGTTCATTTCCCACCACCTGGATGAAATCGCTCGTATTGCGGACTCGGTATCGGTTCTGAGGGATGGCGGCTTTGTCGCGGAAGTCCCGGCGTCGACACCCGAGAAGAAACTGGTGACGTTGATGGTCGGCCGCGACATTGACGACCAGTTTCCTCGCGTCGTGCCGCCGAAGCGCGGCAAGCCGCTACTGGAGGTGCGCAACCTCACCTCTGCTGGCAACTTCCAGGACGTCTCGCTGACGGTGCGCGCCGGCGAGGTTGTTGGCCTTGCGGGCCTGGTTGGTGCCGGCCGTACCGAGCTGGTGCGCGCCATCGCCGGTGCAGACCGCGTTGACTCCGGCGAGGTTCGGGTCCGCGGCAAGATGCCTGCCCAACGGCGACATTTCCGCCGCCATCAGGCACGGCGTGGGCCACGTTCCCGAAGACCGCAAAGCTCAGGGCCTAATTCTCGACGCCCCGGTGCTAGAGAACCTCGGCCTGGCCACTCTCCGCTCCACCTCCCGTTATGGCCTCGCCGATCTCGCAGGACAGCGGACCCGGAGCACAGCCGTTTCCGAAAAGCTTAGAATCCGCATGGCCAGCATTGACCAGCCGATTCGTGACCTGTCCGGCGGTAACCAGCAAAAGGCGGTCTTCGGACGCTGGGTACTCGCCGGATCTAAAGTACTACTGCTCGATGAGCCCACGCGCGGAGTCGATGTCGGGGCGAAGGTAGAGATCTACAACATCATCAACGAGGTCACCGCACAAGGCGGGGCCGTGCTGATGGTGTCGAGCGAACTGCCCGAAATTCTCGGCATGTCGGACCGCGTGGTGGTGATGTCCGGCGGCCGCATCGCAGGCGAAATGGACGCCGCAGATGCGACCCAAGACAGCATCATGCAGCTGGCCGTTGCTCAAGTAGAAGACCACCTGACCGCCGCCGCGACAGCGCACGCCAAAAAGGCGGCGCGCACTGAGAAAGCCGCGCATTCTGGCGCAAAGCGCAGATAGAGATAAGGAAAATCCATGAAAAAAACCGCTTGGGACCCAGTGCTCCGTTGGATGCTTAACAATGGGGCGCTGGTCGGTCTGATTGTGTTGTGCGTCGCGATGTTCATTGCGACACCGCACTTTTTGACTGTCCCCAACCTCCTCAACGTGGGAGTTCAGGCCGCCACTGTGGCCATCCTCGCGTTTGGTATGACCTTTGTTATCGTCGCCGCTGGTATTGACCTGTCGGTGGGTTCGGTCGCAGCATTAGGCGGCATGGTCTCCGCCTACTCGTTTAGCAGCCTTGGCTTGCCGGGATGGTTGACCCTGCTCATTGGCCTTGGCACCGGCCTACTGGCTGGCCTTATCAGCGGCATCTCGATTGCATATGGAAAGCTTCCAGCATTCATCGCCACCCTGGCGATGATGTCCATCGCCCGCGGCGCAACCCTGGTGATTTCCCAGGGCTCCCCCGTGCCGAGTTCTAAGTCGGTGAACACGCTGGGTTCCAATCAGTACCTGTTTGGAACTGGGGTTCCAGGGCTTCCCATACCTATCGTGATGATGGCACTGGCCGGTGTGATCTGCTGGTTCATTCTGAGCCGGACGGTCATTGGTCGGTCCATGTACGCCGTCGGCGGAAACGTCGAGGCAGCTCGTCTGTCCGGGCTTCCCGTGCGGAAAGTCCTGATCACGGTGTACACGCTTTCTGGGTTGTTTGCCGCTTTGGCAGGGTTGGTGATGACTGGCCGCTTGTCATCAGCCCAGCCTCAAGCAGCGGTTGGTTACGAACTTGACGCTATTGCCGCCGTGGTCATCGGCGGGGCGTCACTGAGCGGTGGCTCCGGTAAAGCCACCGGCACACTCGTCGGCGCGATCTTGCTCGCCGTTATCCGTAACGGTTTGAACATTTTGAACGTGTCGTCCTTCTGGCAGCAGATTGTCATTGGCTTCGTCATTGCGATCGCTGTTGGTTTTGACGTGATTCGTAACAAAACAGCTCGTTAAACGTCTCTTTTAGGAAAGGTTGTCTACGTCATGTTCACAAAGAAAACTCTCAAGAAAGTCACGGCCGTGTCGGCGGCACTGGTGCTTGCATTCGGTGCCGCTGCCTGCAACCGCGATTCTGGCGACTCCGGCTCCGGCGGCGGTGACAACTCCGTCACGCTGGCGCTGTCCACCCGGACGAACCCCTTCTTCGTGCAGCTGCAGGAAGGCGCACAGAAGAAAGCCGATGAATTGGGCATCAAGCTCAACATCCAGGACGCATCCGACGACGCAGCCAAGCAGAACGACCAGCTCAACAACGCTGCGACTACTGGCTCCAAGGTCGTCATTGTCAACCCCACGGATTCCGACGCCGTGGTAGCCGCCGTTCAGGCCCTCAACAACGCCAACATCCCGGTCGTTGCTGTGGACCGCTCCGCAAGCGGCGGAACCGTTGACTCCTTCATCGCCTCCGACAACGTTGCCGGTGGCAAGCAGGCTGCCGATGCACTCGCCGAGTCCATCGGCGACGAAGGCGAGGTTCTGGTGCTCCAGGGCATCGCAGGCTCCTCCGCCTCCCGTGACCGTGGCAAGGGCTTCACCGATGGCATTGCCACACACCCCAACGTCCGTGTTGTTGGACAGCAGACCGCTAACTTCGACCGGACCGAAGGCCTGAACGTGACCACCAACCTTCTCCAGGCACACCCAAATGTCAAGGCCATCTTCGCCGAAAACGACGAAATGGCTCTGGGCGCCATCGAAGCTTTGGGCGAGCGCGCCGGACGCGACATCAAGGTCATTGGCTTTGACGGCACGGAAGATGGCCTGAAGGCTGTCACCGACGGCAAGATGGCCGCAACCATCGGCCAGCAGCCCGCAAAGCTTGGCGCACAGGCTGTTGAGCAGGCTTCCAAGCTGCTCAAGAAAGAACAAGCTCAGTCTGAAATCCACGTTGAGGTGGTTACCGTCACTCAAGAAAACGTGAAGGACTTTGGCAAGTGACATCTCACATCACCGTCGTCGGATCCATCAACGCCGACTTAAGCGTCCGGGTCAACCGGCATCCGAAACCGGGTGAAACCATCTTCGGAACCGGTGGCTCCATCAGCCCAGGCGGCAAGGGGGCCAACCAGGCCGTCGCCGCTGCCCTTCAGGGCGCCAAAGTCGCTTTCGTCGGTGCCGTTGGAAACGATACCTATGCCGCCCCCGCAACAGCCTTGATGGTTGCGGCGGGGGTGGATATGGAGGGCGTCGACACGCGCGACGAAACCACAGGTCTCGCCGTGATCACTGTCGACGCCGACGGTGAAAACAGCATCGTCGTCGTACCCGGCGCGAATGCTGATGTCACTGCAGCATATGTGGACGCCCATGCCGAGACCGTTCGGACGGCGGACATTGTGCTGCTCCAAGGGGGAAATCCCCGCTGATGGTTTTGAGGCCGCTGTCAAGCACGCCACCGGGCGTGTTGTGGTGAACCTTGCACCGGTCATTCCGGTGCCGCAGGCCGCACTGCTGCAGGCTGATCCACTGCTGGCCAATGAACACGAAGCTGGATTAATCCTTGAACTACTTGGGCACCCCGCAGAGGGCGAACCGGAGGTCATGAGTGCCGCGCTCGTTGACGCCGGTTTCGCCAGTGTGGTGCTCACTCTCGGCGGTAGGGGTGCGATCGTTGCCACGCACGACGATGTGACCCACATTCCTGCCGCCCATGTCACCCCCGCGGACACGACCGGGGCCGGTGACGCGTTTGCAGGTGCACTTGTAGCCCGCCTTCTGGCAGGCGAGACACTTATCGACGCCGCGAGTCACGCCGCGCGCGTCGCTGCTTACGCCGTCACCGGCGCTGGTGCGCAACCTTCCTACCCAGATTTGAACGATTCTCTCCCGGAGATATAACACTATGAAAAAAACCGGCCTACTCAACCCGGCACTCAACCACATGATTGCTCGACTAGGCCATACAGACACCTTCGTCATTGCCGACTGCGGACTCCCCATCCCGGAGAACATTCCGGTGGTGGACCTGGCACTCACCTTCGGAATACCGCGTTTCCAAGATGTTGTCGCCGCAGTCTTTGACGAAGTAGAAGTTGAAAGCGTTGTCCTTGCTCAGGAAACCCCCGAGGAAGTACGAGCGCTTTTCAGCTCCCCCACAACCTATGTGGACCATGAGGCACTGAAACGACTGATACCCGAGGCGTCGTTCGTGATCCGAACTGGGGAGGCCACTCCCTTCGCCAACGTGATCGTCAGAAGTGGGGTGCCGTTTTAAAATAACTCAGCCATAAGCCGCCCCACCGAGTTCTGGACATTCAGCTCTCGGTGGGGCGGTTTATTGTTATAAAAGTATGCTTATCTCCAGGCTGCACAACAGGGCATTTTCGAGCTTGAGCATAAGCACATTCTGCGCCCTATATAATCCCTTCCATCTCTGCCACAAGCCGACCAACCGCGGGAACAATAATCCCGTGAGCGGCGGCGTGACGAATCACCGCCCCACCAATGGCATCCAGCTCGGTGGGTCGGTTTTCTTCAATATCCCGGAGCATGGACGACTTCGCGCCGTATTCGAACTTCTCATACAGGCCCATGGCATCGCTGGAGGTGTCGGGGCCGCCACATGCAACGCTCACGGCAGCGCACTCCCCCACTACCTCTTCCAACTCCTGGCGGCGGGTTTCTAAGACTTCGCCCAAGGGGATGCGGTAACGTGCGGTCATCAAGGGCAAACGGCGCTAGCACTGCAAGCTTGCTCCACAATAGTTCGTCCTGATTTGGGGTGGTGATGGTGGTGACGCGGGCGTCGAAAAGCGGCGGAAGCGAGGCGCTGGTGGTGAGGCGCACAAAATCACAGCCGTGCACAATCGTGCCATCCTGGTCGCGGCTGGACTCCACGTGAATCGAACCAGCCAGCAGCGAATCGAACTGGTCGCGCAGCACCTGCATGTGATCCACGCCGTTGAGCAGTGGAATCACCGTGCCCGCGTACTCGGCGGGAATGGTGCGCAGAGCGTCGGTGAGATGCGGTTGTTTGACCGTAATAAACGTGAAGTCTACCGGCTCTTCTAGTTGGGTGACCGCGCGGACCTGGTGCGTGCTGTCCCCGAACAAGGGGCTTGTCAGGCGCAGTCCCTCGGCCGTGATGCGGCGGGCGCTGCGCGGAGTGGTGACCACGATGGGTGTTGTTTCTTGTGTTGTGGTGGTGTTTGCAGCAGCAGTGGTTGCAGCGCATACCGCCGCCAACAAGCCACCAATGCCACCCGACCCGACAATTGCAACTGACTGCGTCATGCGAGCCAGTGTAGCGGTCGGGGGTGGTTAGTGCGGGTGATCTGCCTGGCGGGTGTTTACCTCTTTAGCTGCCTTCTTTTGTTATGGCGTAGGCCAGGGTGCCGGGTAGCTAGTGGAAGAAACTCGTTGGCAAAAAAGAGGAAACAAAATGCGGCAGCAATGGGCATATGTGGTTTTCCATGACGAGGCGGGAGCGAGATATGGAATCTTCTTTGAACTGCGGTTTGTCGCTTGTACCCTTCCACTAAGAAGGCGAAAACTATTACACTAATAAGTGAGAAGTATGCAGCCGGTCCCGAAAGGACACGCACATGTACAACCTCAGCCTCTCCCAACAATTCCTCATGTTTGCAGTAAATAAGCAGGGGAAAATATCAAGCCTCGATACCCGAACCTGGGTGTGCTGCGTCACCAGCGCGGTGATTGATCTTCACCTTAACGACTGCGTGTCAATCAGCGACGAAAAGCGCCCCACAGTCAGCACCACCGCCGAACTGCCATCAACACTCCACCACCTCCTCCCCATCTACCAGCGCATTTCCGAGAAGGGCCCCATAAGCTCAACAAGCTTGTCGAACAGTACATGATGGGCAGGTCCGGCCCCCGCACTCAGCTCTTTGACTCTCTGGGAAACAGTCTGGTTGCCGCCGGTGCCGCCACGCCACAGGTCAGTGGGATTCTGAAGCGTAGCACCGGCTATGTTCCCGATTCGCACAATCTGGATCGTTTGAGAAGCGCAATCAGTGCAGAGACCTCGTCCACTGATGCCCCCACGAGAAACACCGTCATCCTGGCCACCTTGCTGGAACGCAGCAAGCTGCTGAAAGAGTACTTCTCGCGCGACGAGCGGGCACGCATCAAGGACATGGTGAAAAAGCACGCCGATTCCCAGGCAGACACCCTAATCAAGAAAACCATCGCGCATATCGACGCCCTGATCACCCTGCTCATCACCTCAGCATCAGTGTCTGCATCGCAGGGCTAATCAGGGCGACTAATCAGGGCGCTCTCCCCTACCCCGCGCTAATGGGCTCGCCCGGAGCTTCGGTGATGGGCGAGTTTCCGGTGCGCAGGTATTCCACTACGGCCTTATCAACGGCATCGTTGCCCATACCCACATGCCCGTGGCGGAAACTATTCACTGTAATCAGCTGGCTGTTCATGCGCTGCTGCATATTCGTGAAATTGCCATAAGGAGTTTGCGGGTCATGAATGCCCTGGATTTGCAGCGGCCGGGTTGCGAGCTTGGAACCATCGGGCTGCGGGACCTTCGCTACCGGCTGGATTCCACCGCACGAAACACCCGATGAGTAGAAGATAAACTGGTCGAATGCGTCACCTTTAACAAAGGTGTTCCACAAGAATGCGGGAACCTGTTCCGTGTGGGCTGGCGTATGATTCTCATTGCACAAAATAATCTGCTGCATTTGCTGAGAAGTCTCGTTGACACGCATCAGCTCGGAGTCCTGCTGTTGCTTCTCCGCAATTTCGGTGAGGGACGGCCCAGTTCCATTTAGCGCCCGTGCCATTCCATTCCAGGTGTTCGTCTGCGGAACCAGCATGCGGGTCAATTGCAATGTCGCCGAGCGCTGCTGGCTGGCACCAGGCTGGGTGATAGTGGTCAGGAAGTTCTGAATCTGCACTTCCAAAGGCTTTGTCGCATTGGCCAGGTCGGATGATCCCAGCGGAGCCTCGGAAGGTTCCATCGCTGGCGGCTTTACCGTTGGGTTTGCACCACTTTCCTTAACCACGGCAGCAGCCCATTTTTCGTACACGGCGTAGGGTGTTGCGCCTAGGTGGTACGTGGCATCGTTACGCGCAATCCAGGCGAAGTACTCGTGCAGACTGCGCACATAGGCAGGGCGCTGAAGGTCAAACACCGAATTCCACAGCAATTCCGTGTCAATGCCGGAATCCAGTATCACTTTGTCGGTGTGCTGCGGGAACAGCGTGGCGTACGTGGAACCAAGAATAGTTCCGTAGGACAGACCCATGATTCCAATTCGATTCAGTTCCAGTGCTTTACGCACTTCGTCCCAATCGCGTGCGGTGTTCTCCGTGGTCAGCGAATTCAAAAATGCTGTGGAACTTTTTGCCGCACACGCGTCGTGATACAGTTTGCCCACATTGGACACCATATCGGTGGGTGAAGGCTGGTCTACGTTTTCACATTCAACAGGCGTGGACCCCACCAAACCGCGCGGTTGCACGCCAATTAGATCCCATTCCGCCCGCATCTCCGCAGGCCACGCAGCACCAGCTTTACTTGCTGTGTATCCATACACATCGCCGCCGGGGCCACCTGAATTGATGAACAACGCCCCACGCTTTGCTCCTTGATTTGTTGCCGGGACCTTCACGAATCCCACGCTGATTTTCTCGCCTGCTGGGTTGCTGTAATCCATGGGAACCTCAATATGCCCACATTGCGCACCCTCAGTGGTGACCATGGAAGGACAATTTTCCCAGGTGATTTTCTGCGTTTGCGCAGTTGCCGCCGGGGCTGTCATTCCCGCAGCAAGAACAAACAATGCCGACACCGCACACGCCGACACTTGTTTCACCGAAATATTCACATTTTCTCTTTCTATTATATGGCTGTTAAGCCTTAGCTACCACATCATTCGCCGCAGTGAGAGCGGCAACAGCCATAGCAATCTGAACAACAAGAACAAGGAGGGGGAACTGCCATGAGTATCCACGAGAAACCCATCACGATCAGCAGCACCAATGACGCAACGACACCTACGATACCACAGATGCTATCTATTTTCAGGCATATGACAGCAGCTTCGTGGTCTTTCTTCCGGACTTCTTCGGAAGCCGTGGTTCCAGACGTACCGAAACCCAACTTAGAATTTCGTTCCGACATTTCTTGAGAAATTTTGCGACGCATTCCCTCAGAAATTGCTATCTGCGCCGACATTAACGAAATGAGCACGAAATAGATAACCATGATCCTCTCCTCACGCCGAATACTCTTAGTCGTCTTCTTCTGCGCTATCCAACCTCTTTTTATCCCACGCGCGGGCGCGCGTATTGAACCATTGCATGCCTACTGTTACCGCAATAGAACCGACGATTGCGCCGATGATCATCCCTCGAACTGCAACAGGACTCTCAGCAAAAGCTGGAAAACGCGTTAGACCCACGAGCCAAGCAATTCCCCATATTATGGTCAACACAAGCGAGAGACGCGATCGCCCCCACACGTTGATACGCGGTCGAATTACCCGCTTAGACGCATACCAGGATGCCGCAATCTCACCTGCAAACAACGGGACGCCCATAATATAAGACACCAACACGTAATCCGGCGGCAAAATCCACGAGAGCACAGCCGCGCACGCAAGACTAACATTAGCTGAAAAACCAGCGAAAATTACATACGCCCGATACATCACATCCAGCTGGAACTCATCGTCCATGCCTTCACGAAATCGTTCCACATATTTGTCCATCACAGTCACGTTTCACCTCCGCTATAGAAGTACATTTCTTTCACTTTACACCTACATTTCATTAGTCTTCTTCTATCGCCTCTAATCGCATTTTGTCCCGCACCCGACCACGCTTATTGAGTAACCACAGTCCCGCAACGCCCGCAACACCTCCAACAATCCCACCAGTGATCAGAACCGCAACTGGACTGTCAGCATAATTCGGGTAACGCATGAGCACGCCAGAAAACAACACAATTGCCCATATAATGTTCAACACCAACAATAGACGTGAATAACCCCACAGATTGATGCGCGGTCGAATTACTCGCTTGTGCGTGTACCACGAAACCACAATCTGACCCACATACACAGGAGCGCCCATAATATAAGACATTAGAACATAATTCGGCGGCAGAACCCAAGCAAGAATAGCAGCACATGCAATACTGACATTAGCCACAACACCTGCGAAAATCACATGCGCCCGATACATCACATCCAACTGGAACTCATCGTCCATGCCTTCACGAAATCGTTCCACGTAGGTATCCATAAACATTACGTTTAATCTCCACATACTTATCTTTTACAAGAATTACGCTTCTCTACCAGGCCGCAACAAGAACACAGCCACAACACCCGCAAGTGCAATCACGGGAACCATAAACCGAAATCCGTCACACAGTGGATGCCGCGCTAGCCCAACTATCCACACAAAGGCAATCAGCCCTAGGACACCAGGTCCCATGCTTATCGATACCCCCTTGTCCCCCGAACGCCGCCGCACATACTGCGCGGAAGAATACTCGCCCACAAGCAGCGGGATAAGTGTCAACAGGGAACACCACACATACGCAGGCGGAACCGCCCATGCTAATACGGCACCTACACTCAGCAACGTCCATGTGTATATGACATTGTCAATAGTCAGGGAACGATACATCACGTCTAGCTGATACTCATCATCAATAGCGGATTGAAAACGCGCGACATATTTGTCAAAAAGCTTCATTACTAATCCTCCGGGAAAGCGGCCTCTAGTCGGCGTTCATCCCTGCCGCGCAGCCAGCCGTTCAGCTGTTTCACCATCGGTGGGACGACAACAGAAGCCGCAACATATGAGACAAACATGATGATCAGCGCCCGCGACCCCTGTTGCCCGATAAACTCCCACCGCAGCATCCCAACAAGAAATACTGCTGCTATGGCGGTATAAGCAAGCTGCTCACTGATCGTCATTGTCGACCCCGCAGATCGGGGTCTCACTGCCTATTACGCATGTACATCCATGCGCCACATTCCGAGACAAACATGGGCAAGAAAAACACAATGAGCGCCCACCACACCAGATTTGCGGGAAGCGTCCACGCCAGCGCCGCGGCCGCTACTTCCGTTCCCCAAAAAAGAGTTATCCGGCGGATAATCATGGAACGGTACATAACGTCGCGTTCATACTCGCCCAGGGAGCCAATCACGTGCGACACGTATCTATCAAGAAGTTTCACCTTTCACCACCTCCATACTTTGCTCGTCGCCAAACACTTCCTCAACCGTCGCCCCTAACTCGCGGCAGATCGCCAACGCCAGATATACGGACGGCGAATAGCTGCCCTTCTCCACATTGACAATCGTCTGCCTGGATACATGAGCACGCTCAGCAAGCTCAGCTTGGGACAACTCACGCCAACGCCGGAGCTTCCGCACCAGATTCGTTGGCTTCGCTATCAACGTCGCATCCATACGACATAATGTACAGCAAACTTTACATAGAGTCAATCATGTATCCCATAACGTCAAAAATTTGCCCCTGAACTGCAGCTTGTCTGGACGCACCCCACCGTTGATGATCTGCCACTCCCCTTCTCGCCACAGCAACGCCGCGCACTCATCACCACACCCCAGCGCATAACAAAAGCGCCGCCCCCAACACCAAACATGCTGGGAGCGGCGCTCACAAAGCTCAATCAGAGCTACAACCTACGCAGATACTGCCTCGTTTTCCACGATGCTGATCAGCTTGCGGTTACGGCGCTTGGAGAACTGCACTGCGCCGGGCTTCAGGGCGAACAGGGTATCGTCGCCGCCGCGGCCTACGTTCTCACCGGGGTGGTATTTGGTACCGCGCTGACGGACCAGGATTTCGCCGGCTTTGACCTGCTGGCCACCGAAACGCTTGACACCGAGGCGCTTGGCGTTTGAATCGCGACCGTTGTTGGAGCTTGATGCACCCTTCTTATGTGCCATGGTTTGTTTCCCTCCTTTGGAAGTTCTTGTGAGCCTGCAGGCTTACTTGATGCCGGTTACTTTGAGGACAGTCAGCGGCTGGCGGTGGCCTTGACGCTTCTTGTAGCCGGTTTTGTTTGTATTTCAGGATCTTGATCTTCGGGCCTTTGGTCTGCTCGACGATTTCGGCGCTGACGCTCACTTTGGCGAGTTTGTCTGCGCTGGTGGTTACTTCGGCACCGTCCACGAGCAGGATCGGGGTGAGGGCCACGGACGAACCTGGCTCACCCTCGATCTTCTCGACCTTGACGAGGTCACCTTCGGCAACCTTGTACTGCTTTCCGCCGGTCTTGACGATCGCGTACATAGGAGGGCTACCCCTTTATCTCTAAACTCGGTTCAGGCACCCGCGTCTTGCCGCAGAAACCTGATTGGGTTGATTTCTTCATTGGCTTTTCGGGGGCAGCACTAGGCCCCACTGAAATAGCGACTGTCCAAGACTACCCTTTATCACGGCAAAAAGACAAACCGCATTTTAGTTGGTCGCGCGTTTGCGCACGGCCCTACGCCGCCCGCGTCCACGCGTGCTGCTTTCCGACGCCCGGACTCCCGCATCACCCTGGGTTTTCTCCTGGTTGTTGGGTTGCTGCGCGGCGGACGACATGCGACGAACAGCGCGGCGACGGTGGCGTCGAGAAGCGGTGGTACCCACCTCAACGTCACCCTCCACAACCTCGGCGACCTTCTCAGCGTTGCGTTTGACAGCGCGACGGCGACCCCGGCGCGGCTTGTCCTCTTTTTCAGACTTCTCGGGTTTTTCCAGCTCGGGCGCGGGTTCGGGTTCCACAAAGTCCTCGGGCTGCGGCGGCACATCGGAGCGCGAGTTGCCCCTAGTGGCGCGCTTGCGGCGCGGGGAGGTCTCGTATTCTTCGAGCGCCTGCTCGTAGGTCTGCGCGGGCTTCTCGTCAACGACAACAGCAGCGGCGAGTTCTTCAATGCTGCGCGCCGCCTCACCGGCAACCTCAGCATCCGTGGATTCCTCAACGACCTCGGCGTCGATAATCTCGTCTTCGGTATCGTGCATGGCCACGACAACGGGGTGTTGTGCGGCTTTTTTGCGTTTGCGCCCGTTGCCGTTGGTCTCGCGCTGTTCGACGGGGTCACTGTGGACGATGATGCCGCGGCCTTCACATTCCCGGCATTCGGTGGCAAAGGTTTCCAGCAGCCCAGACCCGAGTTTTTTGCGGGTCATTTGGACCAGCCCAAGGGAGGTTACTTCGGAGACTTGGTGCCGGGTGCGGTCGCGCCCGAGGGCTTCGGTGAGGCGCCGGAGCACGAGTTCCTGGTTTGCGGGCAGCACCATGTCGATGAAGTCGATGACGATCATCCCACCCAGGTCGCGGAGCCGGATTTGGCGGACGATTTCTTCGGCGGCTTCGAGGTTGTTGGAGGTGATGGTTTCTTCGAGGTCGCCACCCGCGCCGGTGAATTTGCCGGTGTTGACGTCGATGACGGTCATGGCTTCGGTGCGGTCGATCACAAGCGTGCCGCCGGAGGGCAGCCACACTTTGCGCGACATGGCTTTCTCCAGCTGCTCGTCAATGCGGTAGTGGGTGAAGGCGTCTTCCCCGTCGTGGTCGTCGGGGTTGTAGCGCACTAGGCGGTCGAGGAGGTCGGGCGCGACGGATTGCACGTAGGCGTGCACGGTGTTCCAGGCTCGTTTGCCTTCCACCACCAGGTGAGTGAAGTCTTCATTGAACAGGTCACGTACGACTTTGACCAGCATGTCTGGTTCTTCGTACATGGTGACGGGCTTGGCACCTTTGCTGTTTTTCTCTTCGTCGGTGCGCTGCTGGATTTGCTCCCATGCGTTGTGCAGGCGGCGCACGTCGGCAGCGATTTCGGCTTCGTCGACGCCTTCGGCGGCGGTGCGGATGATGGCTCCGCCTTTGTCCGGCACCACGTCTTTGACGATGCTCTTCAGGCGTTTGCGCTCGTTTTCGGGTAGCTTCCGGGAGATGCCGGTGGCGCGCCCGCTGGGCACGTACACCAGGTAGCGGCCAGCCAGGGAGATTTGCGTGGTCAGGCGTGCGCCTTTATGGCCAACGGGGTCTTTGGTGACTTGCACCAGCACCTGGTCGCCGCTTTTGAGGGCCTGTTCGATTTTCCGGCCGCGACCCCCAAGCCCACGGGCGCGCCAGTCCACTTCCCCGGCGTAGAGCACACCGTTGCGGCCTTTGCCGATGTCAATGAAGGCGGCTTCCATGGAGGGCAGCACGTTTTGCACGCGCCCGAGGTAGATGTTTCCTACCAATGAACTCTGGGATTCGGATGTGACGAAGTGTTCGACCAGCAGGTCGTCTTCCAGCACGCCGACTTGGGTGACCAGTCCGGGGTGGTCGTTGCGTTGGCGTTCGCGCACCACCATGGTGCGGTCCACGGATTCACGACGCGCCAGGAATTCAGCCTCGCTGACCACGTGCCGCTTCTTGCGTTCCTCTTCCCGGCGTTCGGTGCGGCGTCGGCGCTGCGCCTCCAACCGAGTGGAGCCTTTGATTCCACGGGCCCCTCAGGCACATCCTCGTCTTCGGTCTGTTCGGCCTCGGCACCGCGCCCACGACCCTTGCCGCGCCGCCCGCGACGCTTGCGTTTCGACGGCGCGCCGTCCCCATCCTCGCTGGTATCCTCCGCGTCCCCGCTGTTTTCCTCATCCTCGTCGCTTACCGACGTCTCAACCTCCAGGTCCTCCTCCACCGCTTCCGGTGCAAGGAACACAGGGGTAGCGAAGGGGTGCACCTGCGTGACTGGCTCTTCAGTAGGTTCTGAAACCTCTGGTATCAGTATGGCCAACGCCTCAGCGTCGATTCCTTCATCCTCGTCCAGCAATTCGGACAATTCCCGATCCACTTTTTCTTCAATCTGGTGGATCTCATTGGCCACATTCTTTTCCACACGCTTGCGGATCTTATCCTCAGGCTGCTTTTTGGCCTTCTTCTTGCCTTTTTTCTTTGGCTTTTCCTCGACGGCGGGTTCAGAAGGTTCGGCGGGTTGCAGGGCGTCGAGAAGCTTGTTGGCCTCGTCGAGGCTCAGGTTCGATTGGGCGACTTTCACCAGCCCCAAGCCATCCAACGCAACAATGAGTTCCTTCGACGTCATGCCCAGCTGCTTCGCCAGCGCGTGAACCCGGGTTTTCGGCCCCAGGGTGCTGCGATCAAATTCTTCGATGGTTTGTGCCATGGCACTCTCCTTGAGTTGTGCTCACGGTCTTCCCGGGCGCTGGCACTGTTATGTGTGCCGCCGCCACGCAGGTGAACCGCAAAAACGTATGTAAATATCGTCTGCTCGTCCCGTTGCAGCGATTCCGGTAACCCAGAGCGAACGTTCGGAGCCAAATTATTATTCTTCCACATTTTGCGCGCAACAACGATTCCCACAAACCATGCACGTCAAATTCTTGAAAAACGGTGTTTAGGGCTTTAGGTTGGAGTTATGAGCGACAAGCGATCAATAGCCGCTATGGCCGTCTTTGCTGGAATACTGGGGGCCTGCGTGATCATCGGAAATTGGTGGCTCACCGGCGCTGTCCTCCTCGCAGCTATCGTGCTGATCTGGCGAATCCCGGAACTCCGCAGGGGAACTAACACCGGCTTGGTCATCAACAAAGTCCCCTCCACCAGCCGCACATTCAACGCCAGGGCCTTCCTCCCCTTCATCACGGTATATGCCCTGATATACCTCACCGTCACCTTCGCGCCGAGCATGAACGGCTGGGCCTACCTGCTCATTCCCCTCTGGATGCTGGCCGGAGGATTCTACGGCTGGGCCGACGCCACCAACTTCGCAGGCAAACCCATCGTTCTTCCCAGTGACAGCCCCGCCATGCTCATTCACCTGGGCAAACTCGGCGCCTATGACGGCACACTGGTCAAAATCTGGCGGCTCGCCCAGCTTCTCGATCAGCCTGAAGACACTGTCATCGAGGAAGCCACCGCTCTCCAACGCGACGGCCTGGTTTACATCTCGACTGTAGGCTTCAGCGACAATCCCGCGCAGTGGAGCGTGCAACTCCAACCCAAAGCCTACGAGCACGTGGCGCAAGGTGTGGCCTGACCTGCGTACAACCCGCGAGAACGATGACGCCAAAGATACGAACTTAATGCCGCGTACAAAGAGGCACAAAAAAGACCGCGTTCCCCGGTAAGAAACGCGGTCTTTTTGTTCTTTTAGGAAGCTACTGCGGTGTTATCCGCCGCATTATCGTGAATGCGTTACTGCGAACGGCGTCCACGCAATGCAAGCACCAGTCCGGCGATCAACAGAAGCACGGCAATGACGATAATTCCTATTACCGATGCACCTGTATTAGCCAGTACCTTCTGCACGGCACGTGCAGGGCCGGACTTCTGGGCGTCGTCCTTCGGCGTCGCACCCGCTTGACCCGGTTGTCCCTGATGGCCCTTCGGAGTGCCCTTCACCGGCGCCCCATCCGTAGCCTTGGTGGGCTGGGTCGGCGCAGGATCGTTCTGGCGAGGTCCGGCTGCCGGGGCGGTATGACCCGGTGCGGTTGAGCCGGACCCACTGGAACCCGGCGCGGTCGTCGGCAGGTTCGGGATGATCGCCGCTGGGATCAGCGGAACGAAGATCCACCACCACGGGACGTTTGCGGTGTTGGTCAGTGTCACCGCAACGGCCGAGCCGTCGGCAGGGATGGTCACGGTCGCGGTGCCGTCACGGTTGTCCTTCACCGCAGCTGCTGGGTCCCCAGTGTAGCCGGGTGTCGACCACGATGTGATCGCCGTATTTTCTGGCTTCTTTTCCTTGAGGGTAATCACGGTGTGAGCTGGCAGTTCAGGCAGCTCCGCGAACTTGCCGTTGGCAACCTTGTAGGTTTCGGTCTTGGTGTCCCCGCTCTGTGGGTCTTTCCAGGATGCCTCGATCTCGTATTCGCGGCTCTTGTTGCCGTCCACACCTGCGGCGAGTCCTTCAACGGCCTTGGTCAGGGTGACCTTGCCCTTCACGTTGTACACGTTCACCAGGTTGGCCGTGGCGGTGGTGCCCTTACCGCTGATCGTCGCGGTTGCGCTGGTCACGGAGCTGTTCTTGTCGAACATAGCGCCGGGGACCTCTGCGTTAGCAGTGTCTTCGGTGAACTCACAGGTGGCACCGTAGCGCACGTCGTCGATCGTGGCCGGAGTACCAGCGATGACCTCTACTGTGCCCTTTTTCACTTCTTTCTTGTCAGTGCCGAGGGTGCACACGTAGCTGACGTTGAACTTCTTGTCCTTCACAGCGGCGAGGTCCTTGCCGGAGCCTGCGAGTGCCTTGGACAGTTCCACAGTTCCGCGCCACGCACTGTAGTCGTTGGTGGCGGTGACTTCGTGGGTCTTCCCCCTTCACAATGACCACGCTGTCCAACCCAGAGGTGGCGAGGTCAGCGCCCTTCACATCCGCGTCTTTTTCGGTGATCGTGCAGGTGGAACCAGCGGCAATGTCGTCGATGGTGGTGGATTCACCAGCGCCCAACTGGAAGGTGCCTTCCTTACGCTGCGCGGGGTCTTTGTGCTCACACGCGTAGGCGAAGTTGAACTTCTTGCCTGCGGCCACCCCGTCGGGGTCCTTCAGGGACTTGGTCACGGACAGCGAGCCAGTATCTTTGGTGTACACGTTGGTGAACAGCACGGTCGTGGGTTGTGTACCCTGGTCAAACTTCTGCCCGGCATTGTCCACGACCAGCGTGTAACCGTCCTGCTTTGCCGCATCTACGTTTTCCGTGACGGTGCATTCCGAGCCTGCGGGAACGCCCTCGACCGTGGTTTCACCATTGCCCCTGACCTTAATGTCACCGACCTTAGCGTCTTCACCGTATGCGCATTCGTAACGGAAGGAGAACTCCTTGGAGCCTGGGTCCGGCAGCCCTTCAACCTTCTTCTTCACGGTAAAGCTACTGGTTGCTCGCGTGTACTTGTTAGTCACCGTCACAGGGGTGGTGGTGTTTTCAGTGATCACAGCCGGACCACTCACCTTCACATCCAGCACGGCATTATCGACGGCCCCGCGTGCCGACGCCTCGTCTTCCGTCACCGTACACGATGCACCCACCGGAATATCCGGGGATTTCACGGTGTTATCGCCATTGACCTTCAGCTCTCCCTTGGCAACCTCGGCACCGTCTTTGGTGCAGACATAGTTGAAGGAGTATTCATGGTCAGGATTCAGATCAATGATAGTGGGGTCAGCATCAACAACCTTGGTTACGGAGAAGGAACCCATCTGCTTGGTGTAAGTGTTGGTCACGGTGGCGATGTTGTTAGCAACCTTGCCCTCGGTGATGGTGACCGGCTGAGTCAAACCTTCCGGAACGGAGTTATATCCGGCTACAGCATGTTCGGATTCTTGAGCCACGGTGCACTGGGTGCCCACGGGGAACTCAGAACCATCAACTGGAGTATCGCCAACAGGCACCAACACCTCAGTGGCAACACCAGCCTTGACGGTTTATCCACGGAGTCGGCGTTGCAGGTGTAGATGAACTTCACCGTCTTGGGTGCCACGAAAGCAGCGTCATCGGCGGGTGCATTGATCAGCTTCTTCATCTGGAAGGTGCCGATCTTCTGGGTGTAGGTGTTGGTCACGGTCGCGATATTGTCGGCGACCTTGCCCTCCTTCAGGGTGACAGCGGTGTTCAGGCCATCGGTCTTGAGTGCATGACCAGCGATATCAGCATCAGCTTCGCGAGTGACCTTGCACTCAGTACCCACCGGGAAGTTTGCTCCATCAACGGGGGTGCCGTCAGCATTGACAGTCAGCTCAGTGTCAGTGTTGGCCTTAATAGCACCATCGACAGAATCGGCATTGCACTGGTAGAACAACTTCACCGACGCGGGTGCGTCTGCCGGCTTCGGGTCAGCAACCACCTTTTTCACCTGGAACGTACCCGCTTGCTTGGTGTACGTATTGGTCACAGCAGCGATATTGCTTGCAGCTTTGCCTTCGGCAATGGTCACTGCGGTGTTCAAACCGGTAGCGGCAATGCCATAATCAGCGATATCAGCATTGGCCTCGCGGGTGACCTTGCACTCGGTACCTGCGTGGAACACCGCGCCGTCGACAAGCATGCCATCGGTGTTCACCGTCAGCTCGGTGTCAGTATTGGCTTTCACCGCACCATCCACCGAGTCGGCGTTGCACTGGTAGAACAACTTCACCGACTGTGGAGCATTCGCAGGCTTCGGATCAGCGATGGTCTTCTTTACTTGGAACGTGCCATCGGCGTATTGTGCGACGTTGCTTACCGATAGCTCAGATTGCTGCTTTTCCTGGACCGTCAGCGTCTTGGGTTCAAATGTCGTTTTTGCGGTGTTCCACTGTATGTTCGGGACTGCCGGAGGAGTTTCTTCAAACGTCATAGTTGTGCCGGCTGGGAAGGTGTTCGGCACGTTGGTGAAGGAACCTGCAACCACCTCACTAAAAGTCACCGAGCCCGAGGTATCGGAAGGGTTGAGGCCCGCAGGTTTATCAGTCCATTCGGGGAAATCCGCGACAGTTTTACCATTGGGCAGAGTGAAATTGATAGTCACCGGGTATTTGGTGGTAGTAGGCACAGCTACTGCTGCCGGTCCCAAAACTCGCTTCACAATAGAGACCGCCCCGTAGCCATCACGCATGGCTAAATAACCTTCGCGGTTTTGATGTATGAGATCGTACCGCTGGCGGTCTCGTTAGTGCCATCAATACGAACATCATTAGTGTAGGCAATACCAGGAATTGCGGTACCAGGAAGCTTCCCGGGGACGGAAAGCCGGTAGTTAGTATCAGGCTGGAACGGACCAGTCACGGTGACTTCGCGGTTACGCCCACTGCCTGTCACAGTGATGCTAAAGCCTGGGTAGTCTGGGTCAGAAGCACCATTGGTATCTGCAAGTCTTTTTGCCGGCATGCTTGGATTATCCTGGCTATTCACCATCTGCAGCGTCCATGGATTTCCTTGAAGAAGGGTTTCATAGTCGTAGCCTTCACCCATAGTATCGATGAAGCGATAGGTGAGATTACCGTTACCGGGAGTACCCAAGGAAGGAACCGTTGCCGCCAGCAGGGACGGATTAAACGCAATAGACCATGGAACAGCTTTATTGCGTTCACCAATGGGAGTGCTGTACTTACTCAGTTTGGAGGGCTGGTACCGAGCATCAGCGGCCTTAGCAATACCTCCAGGAATGCTGGCTGCTACAGGGGCACCATTAACCTGAAAGTCAATGGTGTCTGCGGTGTAAGCTTCGCGACGGGCAGTACTGGCAATCACCTTCAGCTCACCGGAACCTTTGACCTCCTTGGAGGTAATGTCATTAACTCCCGAGTCAAAAACACAGGAAATCAGTGATGTCGCACCGTTTGAGAGATTACAGTCACCGATTTTCTTGCCTTCGAATATCAAATCAAGTTTGCCAAGGCTACTCCCCGCGATTTGAAGCTGGGGAGGAAAAGCAACTTCAAACCCCTCCCCCTCTTTAGGAGTACGGTTGAGAGCTTCGCCACTCCAGTCGAAAGTCATGGGGGTAAGCTGACGGCGCACGTTCTGACCTGCAGCCAGAGCCTTGTTATTAACCACGATATTGGACACTGTGTACCCAGGTGTTTGCACTGCATGAGCAACACTCGGGTTCACCAATGAGGCACCAAGCAAGGACACGATCGTCAGGATCGCCGCGATCACTGCACCTAATTGCCGGGTCATCGGCTTTATCATTTTTCTCCTAGATTGAATCCTTAAACAGCTGAATTGATGGTGTTGTGAGCACCGTCAATTCCGTAGAAAACCTGCCGACATGCAAAACCGAAATGGCTTACGCGTTAACCTTACAAAAAACTTATGATCTTATGAAAGTATACTTATATTTTCTAAACATAATATGTTTGCTACATACACCTTTTTAGGGAGTGATGATTGAAGACAAAAGGGTGGCTTTGGCGTCTGGAAATGCCCGGAAGTTCAGTCGGGATAGAAGTTGCGGACGGGCGGCTTGATAGAGCGCGGCGGCTGTGCGGCTGGCGATGATCTACCAAACTGCCAAAAAACCCAGGAAAAATGGCATTTTGATAGAACGCGGCGCCGCCAACAGTCTTGAACACCGTTAGTGCAAACCTTTGCATAAAAATAGGTCTACCGTCAGGTACGGAACGATCTGTGTCTGGGTCTTGTGAACCGCAACGGCCCCCGCAGGGTTCTATCGTACTAGCAACGACGCCAACCCCTCACCGTCCCTACCCGCTCCCTTGGTGGAATACACCACCAACTCCACCCCGTCCGGCACCGTCCCCACCCCAGCCGGACGGGCCGGTACCCGACTAGGATGCGCCTGGTCATACGCCTGCTTCGCAGCTACCCGCCGCTGATACACCTGATCCCACCGACCATCAGCAACCTGATTAGGGGTATAACCAGCCAGACCGGAATGCCCAGTATCGTTATACGCCGCCACAAACCCCGCCACCCACCGCCTAGCATGCTCCACATCCTCAAACACCACCGGATAATCCAGGCGGGTTTTTCACCGTGCCACACAACGACTCAACATGCGCATTATCATTACTAACCCTCGGCCGGATGAAACTCTGCACCACCCGATGATCCTCCACACATCCGCCACCTGCGTCGATGTCATCACCGAGCCATTATCCGAATGCAGCACACACCCTCCCACCAGCAGCCGCCACCCGATCAATAACCGTACGACACAGCGCACTAGCCCCAGCAGCACTTTCCCGATAACCCACCTCAAAACCAATGATTTGACGGGAGTAGAGATCCACAAACACACAGGCTGCAAACCTGGAACCTGTGAAAACATGCGGCAGGAAAGTAACATCCCAACACACAATCTGCCCCGGTTTAGTCGCAGTCACAGTCACCGGCCGATGGCTTGGCACACCAGCAGCCTTGCAGCGGCACCACCACTGGTGGTGGTTGCCCTATCCGTGGCATCACCGCTGGTTCGGTAACGGGCGGCAACCCTGTGGAAACTACGCAACGACCCCAGATACACACCACTGTTGTACAGGTCGTAGAAAACCTGCCGGATACTCATGGACGCATACCGCGGGTCGGTGATCATCTCCCAGATGCGTTGCTGTTCCACCGCACCCAGCCGGTGGGGATGAGCACGCTGGCTGGATGGTGTGGGATTGCCTACCGGTGGCCTGGGGTGGGTGCGGTAAAACAGGGAGGACTTACCCAGCCCAATGATCTTCAAGGCCTGAGTCTTGCTCATCCCAGCACCGGCTATCGGGTCGGTCAGAGTGTCAATTAAGTGCTGTTCGGCGGCGTAGAAGGCATCCCGCCTGCGGGCTTGGCTGGTGGTCAGGTGGGATCGTCCCCGCCAGGATCCTCGCAAGGGTCGGGCATGGTCTTGATAGCTTTTCCCAACGCATCCACCGCCTTGGACAACCGGTCGCGTTCAATACGGGCCTGGGAAAGTTGATGCTCCAACTCGGTGATATAGCGGTCTTTATCCCAGTGTTGCTGCTGCATGTGAATAATCTCCTGTGCTTGATCACGGGTGAGTGTTCCGGTTTTGCGGGGACACGCCAAGGCAGTGATGCTGCCATCGGCTAGGGCTGCTTCCCAGGATTCCAGCATCCTACGGCTTACCCCCAACTGGTGGGCGAATTCGCGGGCCGGAATGCGGGTTTGGGTTTTGCAGGCCACCACCACGAGGCGTTTGACTTCGGGGGTGAGCAGGGTTTTTGGGATGGGTGTGCCCAGGTTATCTAATTCCTGCCACATACTGTTGGGCAGCCCATCAATGATCGGGTCGGTGGGGTCAGCGATGAGGGTATCGGGGATAAGGTGTGGGGTGTGGGCCACCCAGCGGCGCAGTCTGGCTGGGTACAGGCCCAGCTGGTGGGCGTAGTGGGTTTTTCTATCCGTAGGGCAAAAAGTGGTAGGCGCAGCCTGTCAGTTGGCGGAGGCGGTAGGTGTAGTCACTGACTGGTTGGGTAGGGGTCAGCCAGTTGAGGATACGACATGACACCAGGTGGGTGCCGCTGGTGCCGCCGGGGGTGTGGCAGATCAGTTCTGCCTGGTTCAGGTCGGCTGTGGGGTGGAGTTGGGTGATGATCTGGATCAGGATGGCTGTGGTGTGGTCGGTGATGCGACGGTACGGGGCTGGCTGTGTCTTAGCCTGTGTGGTGTTGGCAGGGGGTGTGGTGGTCATGGTCTCTGTGCCTTTCCGAGGTGGGTGGCTTGTCTTACCGGGTAAGGGGACCCCGGTTCACAACCACCCAGACACAAAGGGGAAATGCCTTGTTTTCGTACCTGGCAGTGGACCTACATGACAAGCGCGTAAAGTTTGCTTATCCCCAAGCCGCACAACACCCCATTTTCGAGCTTGAGCATAAGCACACTTCGCAGGGGCGCCCCCGGACACAGCCCAACGCCCCGCCGCTCCCCCACCCCATCCCCTCCACTACCACCCAAACAAAAACGAGACCCCGCAGCACTGCGCAGTAGTGAGCGGCAGTACAGCGGGGCTGCAAAGCTTACAAAAAGAGAACCTAGTTTTACAGATTCGGGAACCAGATGGCGATTTCACGCTCGGCGGATTCCGGCGAATCCGAACCGTGAACAACGTTGGTGGATACTTCCAGGGCGAAGTCGCCACGGATGGTACCAGGGGTCGCCTTGGATACCGGATCGGTGCCGCCTGCCAGTTGACGCCAGGCTTCAATGGCGCGGGGGCCTTCCACAACACCAGCGACCAGTGGTGCGGACGTAATGAAGTCCACCAGTTCGCCGAAGAAGGGCTTGTCGGCATGCTCAGCGTAGTGCTTTTCGGCGGTGGCTTTGTCGGCGACGCGCAGGTCCATGGCGGTGAGCTTCAGGCCCTTGCGCTCAATGCGGGAGATGATCTCGCCGATGAGTCCGCGTTCAACGCCATCGGGCTTGATCAGAATCAGGGTACGTTCAGTCATGTCGCTCAGTATATCGGACGGCCTCAGGTGTGTTGTGTGGTCAGCAGTCCACGCTTCATCCGGGCAATGAGGTTTTTCCGCAGGTAGAAGATGTACCACCACACAGCGGCGAAGATGAGCGCCATGATGCCCATGGAGGGATGTACAAAGAAGCCAGCCACAGCGAACACCTGCAAAACCACATTGGCCGCCAGCGCCCATCTACGTTTTTGCAGGAAGGCCACAACAAACATGGCAACACCAACAACGGTGACGTATACCCAATTGAAGGTGGTCCAGTAGGCACCCTCGTCAATGCGAGCGATCACGGTGAGCACCAGCAGCAGCGCAATGGACTCCATGACCAGCGTCCCCGCCATCACGCCGCGAAGCCCTTTAAGCGGGTCCTTGACGGGTACATGGCCAGGCCCGAGCGGCCCGTACTCCGATGAACCAACACTGCCATCAGCACCGGCGCCCCCAGCCGAGCCGCCAAAACCCCCATCAACCTTGTCGCTCACGCCGGCTCCTTCCAAACAGGGTGCGAGCTTCACCGGCGGTGACCACGGATCCGGTAATCACCACGCCGTTGCCGGACACCATCTCGCCTTCTTCAGCCAGTTCCACCGCTAATTCCACCGCAGAAGGCAGAGTATCGGCAACGTGGACGCGCTCCTCGCCGAAGATTTCTCGCGCGTGTTCTGCCAGTTCATAGGCGTCCAGTGCACGCGGGGAGCGTGTTTGGGTGCACACGATCTCACCAAACACAGGCTCCAGTTCGGTGAGCACCCCAACGTAGTCTTTGTCGGAGAGCACCCCGACCACGCCGATGAGCCGGTGGAAGGAGAAGTCCCGTTGCAGGGCGCGCCCGAGTGCGCGGGCACCGTGGGGGTTGTGCGCGGCGTCGATAAACACGGTGGGCGTGGCGCGGACACGTTCGAGCCTGCCTGGGGATTCTACGGAGGCGAATCCTTCACGGACGGTGTCGATATCCAGCGTCCGGCCGGATCCAGCGCCGAAGAATGCTTCCACAGCGGCCAGGGCGACGGCTGCGTTGTTGGCTTGGTGCTCCCCGGAGAGCGGCAGGAAAATGTCGGTGTAGTCCCCACCGAGTCTTGCAGGGTGAGTTGCTGCCCGCCGACGGCGATGGTGGATGAGACAACGCCGAATTCGGAGCCCGCGCGGGCCACGGCGGCGTCGGCACGCACGGCTTGTTCCAGGATCACTGTCATGGCGGCGGGGTCTTGGTCCGCCACGATGGCAACGTTGTCTGGAGGTGTGAGCAGGTCGTCGAGGTCCCAGCGCGGTTTGATAATACCGGCTTTTTCCCTGGCCACTTCCTCCACCGTCGAGCCCAGGTAATCGGTGTGGTCCAGTCCGATGGGGGTGATCACGGCAACGTCGGCGTTGATCACGTTGGTGGCATCCCACAGGCCGCCCATGCCTACTTCCACCACGGCAACATCAACGGGGGCGTCAGCAAACGCGGCGTAGGACATAGCGGTAAGCACCTCAAATTTGCTGAGTTTCGGGCCGCCTTCCTTTTCCGATTCCGCGTCCGCCATCTCCACGTAGGGTTGAATTTCGCGCCATGTTCGCACGTAGTCGCGGGGATGCAGGGGCTGGCCGTCAATGGCAATGCGTTCGGTGGCCAGCTGCAGGTGCGGGCTGGTGGTGCGCCCGGTGCGACGGTGAAAGGCACGCATCAAGGCTTCAATCATGCGGACTGTGGACGTTTTGCCGTTGGTGCCTGCCACATGGATGGCCGGAAATGACCGTTCTGGGTTGCCCAGCAGGTCCATCAGCAGTTCCATGCGCGTCAGCGTTGGGTCGATTTTTACCTCTGACCAGCGCTGATCCAGCTCGGCTTCCACCTCGGCGAGCGCCCGCAGATCCTCGGGCGTGATCTCGCGGGTTTCCGGCTCCTCCACCGGCGCGTTCACGTCAATGGGTAGGGTGAGGCCGCTGTCGTCTACCGATACCTCGTCGCTCATCAGCTCACCCCAGTTCCTTCAAACGGGCCGTCACGCGGGCAATTTCCTCCTCAGCCACCTGGTGACGCTGGCGAATCTTCTCCACCACCGCCGCCGGTGCCTTATCCAGGAAGGCGGCGTTACCCAACTTCTTTTCCGTTCCTTCCAGTTCCTTCGTCGCTGCGGCTAGCTCCTTGTCCAAGCGTTTCCGCTCGGCAGCCACGTCAACGGTGCCGGAGGTGTCCAGTTCCACCAGCAGGGTCGCCTGGCTCAGGCGCACTTCAATGCTTGCCGACGCCTCGAATCCCTCAGCTGGCTCCTCCACCCGCGCCAACGCCCGAACAATGCTTTCCTGCTGCTCAAGGTCCGCGTCGGCGAAGCGCAGGCGGGCGGGAACCTTCTGCGATGGTTTCACGCCCTGGTCGGAGCGGAAACGGCGGAGTTCCGTGACCAATTTCCACGTCAGCCATGCGGCGGGCTGCCGTCTCGTCGGTAGGGGCGTCGGTGATGGCGGTAGGCCACGACGCGATGACCAGGGATTCTCCACCCGTGAGCACGGTCCACAGGGTTTCCGTCACAAATGGCATGACCGGGTGCAGCAGTCGCAGCACCGTGTCCAGCGTGTTCCCCAACACCAGCTGGGTGTTTTCGCCACGTCGTTGCTCCTCTGGGCTGGCAGACCCGCCGTCCCGGGGGGATCTGCACCTTGGCGATTTCCACGTACCAGTCGCACAGTTCGCCCCAGGTGAACTGGTACAGCAGCTCGTATGCCTTGGCGAACTGGTAGCGGTCCAACAAGTCATCGACCTCAGCGCGAACGGCTTCCAGGCGATCCAGAATCCAGCGGTCCGCGTCGGTAAGTTCGGCACGGTCCGGCAACTCCCCTACTGTCGCGCCGTTCATCAGGGCGAAGCGGGTGGCGTTGAACAGCTTGGTGGCAAAGTTGCGGGAGCTTTGGGCGGAGTCGTCACCCACGGGCAGGTCCACGCCTGGGTTCGCGCCGCGTGCCAGGGTGAATCGCAGGGCATCTGCGCCGTACTGTTCTACCCAGTCCATGGGGTCGATGCCGTTGCCCAGGGATTTGCTCATCTTGCGGCCCTTTTCGTCGCGGACCAGGCCATGGAGGTAGAGGTCCGTGAAGGGAACCTTGCCCAGGGGCGAGCCGGGCAGCGATGCCGCAAAAGTGCCGAACATCATCATGCGAGCGACCCAGAAGAATAGGATGTCGTAGCCGGTGACCAGCACGGATGTAGGGTAAACTTCGACAATTCGGGGGTTGCGTCCGGCCAACCCATGGTGGAGAACGGCCACAACGCCGAGGAGAACCAGGTGTCCAGAACGTCTGGATCCTGCACGTAGCCTTCGGGGGCCTGTTCATCGGGGCCTACACACACGACGTCGCCGTCGGGTCCGTACCAGATCGGGATGCGGTGCCCCCACCACAGCTGGCGGGAGATGGTCCAGTCGTGCATGTCATCCACCCACTCGAAATAGCGTGGGTTCTGGCTCGCGGGATGGATGGTGGTGTCGCCGTTGCGCACGGCGTCGCCAGCCATGCGGGCGAGTTCATCGACCTTGACAAACCACTGCTCGGAAAGCCGAGGTTCTACGGGCTCGCCGGAGCGTTCCGAATGCCCCACAGAGTGCAGGTAGGGGCGTTTTTCCGCGACGATGCGGCCCTGCTCGGCCAGTGCCTCGCGGATTTTCACCCGGGCTTCAAAGCGATCCATGCCATCGAACTGGGTGCCGGTGTCGGCGATGCGCCCAGTGGTGTCCAGGATGGTGGGCATGTCCAGGTTGTGGCGCAGACCCAGCGCGTAGTCGTTGGGGTCGTGCGCGGGGGTGATCTTCACGGCACCGGTACCGAACTCGGGGTCCACGTAGTCGTCGGCAACAATAATAAGCTCCCGACCAGGGATGAAGGGGTGCGGCAAACTGTTGCCCACCAGGTCCGTGTAGCGGGGGTCGTCGGGGTGAACAGCTATCGCGACGTCGCCAAGCATGGTTTCCACGCGGGTCGTGGCCACCACAACATGGGGTTCGTTGTCGTCTAGGGAGCCGTAGCGGATGGACACCAGTTCGCCTTCGACGTCCTTGTACACCACCTCGATGTCGGAGACGGCGGTTTCCAGCACCGGCGACCAGTTGACCAGGCGGTGCGCGCGGTAGATCATGCTCGGTCGAAAAGTTCCTTAAAGATGGTCTGCACCGCGCGCGACAACCCCTCATCCAGGGTAAAACGCTCGCGGGACCAGTCGACGGAATCCCCGATGGCGCGCATCTGCTCGCCGATTTTGCCCCCGTATTCGTTCTTCCACTCCCAGACCTTGGCGACGAACTCATCGCGATCGTAATCGTAGCGATCCTTCCCCTCCGTCTTCTTCAGCATCGCCTCGACTTTGGTCTGCGTCGCGATGCCCGCGTGATCCATCCCCGGAAGCCACAGCACCTCAAACCCCTGCATGCGCTTCCTCCTCGCCAACGCATCCATGAGCGTATGGTCCAGCGCATGCCCCATATGAAGCTGCCCCGTCACGTTCGGCGGGGGCAGCACAATCGAAAAGGGCGGCTTCTCCGACGTCACGTCGGCGGTGAAGTAGCCACGATCAAGCCACTGCTGGTACAACGCAGCCTCAACGGCCTTCGGATCCCAGCTTTTCGGCAGGGCGTCGGCACGGCTTGTGGAATGGTTCAGGGTGTTTTTGTCAGTCACCCTTGCCATAATAGCTTGTGCCCACCTCGCCGAACTGCCACTGAGGGGCTTATCGACGCCGCGGGCACACGCACCGCGCCAACTGCAGGTTTACAGCAGGCCGAGGGAGGCAACGGCGTCGCGTTCCTCCTGCAGTTCCGCGATGTTGGCGGCAATGCGCTCCTTCTGGAAGTCGCTGATTTCCAGGCCCTGCACGATCTCCCACGCACCATTGCGGGATACCGTGGGGAAGCCGAAAATCAGGCCCTCGGGCACACCGTAGGAGCCGTCCGACGGAATGGCTGCGGATGCCCACTTCTCGGTGCCCTGCACCCAGTCGCGCATGTGATCAATCGCAGAGGAGGCAGCGGAGGCGGCGGAGGACTTACCACGCACCTCAATGATCTCAGCGCCGCGCTTAGCCACGCGCGGAATGAACTCATTCACGTACCAATCCTGGTCCACCAGATCGGACACCTTGTCGCCACCAACGGTGGCGTAGGTGATGTCGGGGAACTGCGTGGCCGAGTGGTTGCCCCAGATTGCCACCTGTTCAAAATCGGTGGAATCCTTGCCCAGCTTCTCGGCCAGTTGGGAAAGGCTGCGGTTGTGGTCCAGACGCATCATGGCGTTGAAACGTTCCGCCGGAATGTCCTTGGCGTGAGCCTGGGCAATCAGGGCGTTGGTGTTGGCTGGGTTGCCCACCACAAGCACGCGAATATCGTCGGCCGCATGATCGTTGAGGGCAGTGCCCTGGGGGCCAAAGATCTTGCCGTTGGCGGCGAGCAGGTCAGAGCGTTCCTCACCCTTGCCACGTGGCTTGGCGCCAACCAGGAAGGCGGCGTTGGCACCGTCAAATGCCTTGTTGGCGTCGTCGGTGACGGTGATCTTCTTGACCAATGGGAACGCGGAATCCAGCAGTTCCATGGCCACACCCTCTGTCGCACCAAGCGCGGGGGTGATTTCCAAAAGATTCAGCTCGATAGGAGTGTCCTGCCCGTACACATCACCGTTGGCGATGCGCCACAGCAGGGAGTAGGCGATCTGGCCGGCAGCTCCAGTCACAGCAATCTTTTTCGGGGCGGCAGTCATAGTCGAGACAATCCTTACTTTTTAGCGAACACGGGGCGTGAGACGGCCCATTATCCCAGGAAATTCGAGCATGCCGTCACACACTGCTTTCTACACTAGCGGGTGTTTTACCATCACGTCACTGATCGCGCGCGAAAAGCTTGCGATGAACATGCACTTAGTTGATATGTCATCTCGCGTCAACGGACTGCTGATACCACATTTTGCGCATGCCCGCTACTCCACGTCACAGCGATATCCCACATCGATACCCCTTTCGGACTGTCCGGTTTTTTCTGAACAGACACCCACAACAAACACCACCAAAAATTTTTATCGGAAAGATTTCCCGATTCGGGTGTGATTTTGTAGACAAGAGGGTATTTTTCACCCCGGCCAGTGAAGTCACTGCATGTGATTATTATTACCTTGCAGCTCAGGCGTGTATTGAATCGGTTCATTACTAAAACGTCGGCATATATTTAACAGTTTCGCGGAACCCCCTAGACACCCCAAAATATTGCGAGAAAATGATGCCGGTTTAGCTCGCGAAAACATCATACATGTGCCATAATTTTATGGTCTAGTTACAAAATCACCCCCGTTACACCCACACGGTCACCCGTCACAACCTGCGGTTTTTCCGAAATCAGAAATCGATTTCCCACTGAACAATAAATTCAGGCACGATTAACTTAGCTGGTAAAACCAGCATGCCTCCAGGAAAGGAACAATCATGAACCGCCCAGCAGCGGACCAAGATACAACCACGTCAAACATAGACAAGGTCGTCGAGGTCGCGCTGGAAACATTCGCCCGTCAGGGGTTCGAGGACACACGCTTGGAAAACATCGCCCACGATTCGGGCATGTCCAAGCGCATGATCCACTATCACTTTGGTGACAAGCGGGGTCTGTATATTCGCGCTCTACGGTTAGCAATCTCACAGCTCCGCCCGGAACCCCAGGCGCTGGAGTTGGATTCAACCGTGCCTGTCGACGGTGTGCGCAAAGTAGTGGAAGCCATCTTCCGCCAAATGGCCGCACACCCGAACGCTATCCGTCTCCTCCTTCTAGAGAACCTTTTTGGCCAAGCTGATATGGCCAATTCCAACCCATTAGCCGACCAATCCAGCGTCCTCCTGCAAATGGACAAACTACTTATGATGGGTCAGGACGCCGGCGCCTTCCGCCCCGGCATTTCTGCGCTGGATGTGTATACCATCATCTCCTCCATGTGCGTGTTCAGGATCGCTTACCCAGCGGCCTTCAAGAACTTGTACCACATCAACTTGAAGGACGAGGAAAACAATGTGGGTATGCAGCGACTTGTTGTCGATGCCGTCCTCGCTTTCCTCACCTCAAACATGCGCAACTCGGGCGGGATGAGTTACCTGACTGTCGAAACCTCGAATGACTTCAACGGCCACGACGGCAACGGCAGCGGCAACATCTACAACGAACTCGACGACGCCACCAGCTTCATCGAATAACGCTGTAGAGAACAACACACACGTGGCCCCGCACGCTTTCACAACGTGCGGGGCCACGTGCTTATTGGTTTTAGGCCGTCTTTTCTGACGACGCCGCGACCAGCTCCGGCGCACCCAACTTCCGCGCCGCCCCCTCGGTGATAATCACCTCGCCAATATCTTCACGATCCGGCAGGTCATACATGATGGGTACAAGCACTTCCTCCATGATGGCTCGCAGACCACGAGCGCCGGTATTGCGCTCCAACGCCTGATCTGCAATGGCCTCCAGTGCTTCTGGGGTGAAGGTCAGTTTCACGCCATCCATCTCAAAAAGCTTCTCGTACTGCCGCACCAAGGAATTTTTCGGCTCGGTGAGCACGCGCACCAACGATGTTCGATCCAGGTTGGTCACCGTAGCCACCACGGGTAGACGACCAATGAACTCGGGGATCAGACCGAACTTCACCAGATCCTCCGGCAGCACGTCCTTAAACACGTTCACCGTATCGACGTCCGTGACTGACCGCACCTCTGCACCAAAGCCTAGGCCCTTCTTGCCCACGCGATCCTGGATCACCTTCTCCAGGCCAGCAAACGCGCCAGCCACCACAAACAGAATGTTGGAGGTATCCAGCTGAATAAAATCCTGGTTCGGGTGTTTACGCCCTCCCTGCGGCGGCACCGAGGCGGTTGTGCCTTCCAGAATCTTCAACAAAGCCTGCTGAACACCCTCGCCGGAGACATCGCGAGTAATCGACGGGTTTTCCGACTTCCGGGAAATCTTGTCCACCTCATCGATGTAAATGATGCCGCGCTGCGCACGCTGCACATCGTAATCGGATGCCTGAAGCAGTTTGAGCAGAATATTTTCCACGTCTTCGCCCACGTAGCCAGCTTCAGTCAGTGAGGTGGCATCGGCGATGGCGAACGGGACGTCGAGAAGCTTGGCCAGCGTTTGAGCAAGGTAGGTTTTGCCGGAACCGGTTGGCCCGAGCAACAAAATATTGGACTTTGCGAGTTCAACCTCGTCATCCTTGTTGATCTTCGCCGTCTGCTGTTCCTCGGCGCGAATCCGCTTGTAGTGGTTGTACACCGCCACCGCGAGCACACGTTTGGCGTCGTCCTGACCGATCACATACTGGTCCAGGAACGCCGAAATTTCGGTCGGACGCGGCAGCTTGTTGTCGTTTGCGGTGTCACCAGCGGAGGCGTTGAGTTCCTCCTCAATGATCTCATTGCATACCTCAATGCACTCGTCGCAAATGTACACTCCACCACCCGCGATGAGCTTTCACCTGTTTCTGACTCTTTCCGCAGAACGAGCACTTCAGCAGGTCAGAGCTTTCTTGCATAGCTGCCATGTATCTTCTTTGAACTCACAATCTTCTCACGTGTGGACACCACTCGATGTTCCACACTACTGCTTTTTCGCCACAATGGTGGGACCACCTCTCGTGGTTTCTCCCCCGAATAGGAAGATCCTCCCCCGGTTCATCTCTGCGGATTCAGTCGGAGGAGGATCGTGAGCACTTAATTACCAATTAAGCCATAACTTAAGAAATTTTAAGAATTGCCACCCCTTTGCAGGGGTAATTCATGTAAAACCGCAGTTACAGCACGGCAATAAGCAACATATTAAGATTGAGCTGAGAGCTTACGGTAGTCAAAGACCTGATCGATGATTCCGTAATCCACAGCCTCAGAGGCGGTGAGGATCTTATCGCGGTCAGTATCAAGACGGATCTGCTCAGCAGGACGGCCAGTGTGCCGCGCCAAGGTCTCCTCCATGAGCTTGCGCATACGCTCAATTTCTTGGGCCTGGATCTCCAGGTCAGACACCTGGCCCTGCACGCCACCGGTGGCGGGCTGGTGAATCAGCACACGCGCATTCGGAAGCGCCGCGCGCTTACCGGGGGCACCAGCGGCCAGCAGCACGGCTGCGGCGGAGGCGGCCTGTCCGAGGCAGACAGTCTGGACGTCGGGGCGAACGTACTGCATCGTGTCGTAAATCGCCATCAACGAGGTGAAGGAACCACCGGGAGAGTTGATATACATGGTGATGTCGCGGTCAGGGTCCTGGCCCTCCAGGACCAGAAGCTGCGCCATAATGTCGTTTGCCGAGGCGTCGTCAACCTGGGTACCCAGGAAGATGATGCGCTCTTCAAACAGCTTGTTGTACGGGTTGGACTCCTTCGCGCCGAACGCCGAGTGCTCCACGAAAGACGGCAGCACATAACGGGACGAAGGCATCTGCATTTCACTGCTCATGTTTGTTTAAAACTCCTTGCTTGTTCTGTACCGCGTTAAGACTGCTTAGCAGAGCTGATCACGTGATCCACGAAACCGTAATCCTTGGCCTCCTCCGCCGTGAACCAGCGGTCACGGTCAGAATCCTTGGTGATCTGCTCCACGGTCTGGCCGGTGTGCTGGGCAATAAGCTCCGCCATCTCCCGCTTGGTGTGCGCAAACTGCTCCGCCTGGATGGCAATATCCGCAGCGGTACCGCCCACGCCCGCAGACGGCTGGTGCATCATGATGCGCGCATGCGGCAGGGCGTAACGCTTGCCTTTCGTACCCGCCGAGAGAAGGAACTGACCCATCGACGCTGCCAGCCCCATGCCGTAGGTAGCAACATCGCACGGAGAGTACTTCATCGTGTCATAAATAGCCATGCCGGCGGTCACGGAACCACCAGGCGAGTTGATGTAAAGGGAAATATCGCGATTCGGATCCTCGGCGCTGAGCAAGAGGATCTGGGCGCACAGCTTGTTAGCGATCTCATCATCCACCTGGCTGCCCAGGAAAATAATGCGCTCGCGCAGCAAACGCTCAAACACTGAATCGCTAAGGTTTAACCCGGCAGGTGCTGAGTGCATCCGGCTGATATCAGTCATGGGTGTACACAACCTACTTTCTTTAAATCGTGACGTACAAAGACGATAGCCCCTACAGTACAGCCGCGCTGCCGCCATGGTGGCCTTTGTTCGCTGACAGCGTCGAATCTGCATAACCCCCGGTTCGCGTGCTGCCCACTGCGGGAGTCGGGGCGTCGATAAGCGGCAAAACTTCCAGCACACAGCACAAAAGCCCAGCGGCAGTGCTGGGCTTGAGTGATGGTACAGGCTTAGGACTCGTCGGAGTCCTGGGCGGTCTCTTCCTCGTCGCCGAAGTAGATCTTCGGGTCAACGTCATTGCCGTCGGAGTCCTTAACCGTGACGCTGCAGATGGCGTTGGCCAGGGCCTTGCCGCGGCGAACATCGGAAACCAGGTTCAGCAGTTGACCGCTCTGCTGCAGCTGCATCAAGAACTGCTGGGGCTCCACACCATAGCGGCGGGCGGTGAACACGATGTGGTCATTCAACTCGTCCTGAGTCACCTCAGGCTCTTCCTTCTCCGCAAGCACGTCCAAGAACAGCTGCGTGCGCACAGCCTCTTCGGCGCTGGTACGGGTCTGCTCGTTGAACTCCTCACGGCTGGTGCCTTGAGCCTCAAGCAGCTTCTCAAACAGGGCTTCGTCGCCACCAAGCTGGCCCATGAGCTGCTGCACCTGGGCGTTGACCTGCTCGTCAACCACGGACGCGGGCAGCGGGAACTGCGTCTTCTCCAGGGCGACCTTCAGCACCTCTTCGCGGATGCTGGCAGCCTGCTCGGCCTTGGCAGATTCCTCCGCGCCGGAAGCCAGGTCAGCGCGCAGCTCCTCCACGGTGTCAAACTCGGAGGCCATCTGAGCGAAATCGTCATCCAGCTCGGGAAGCTCGCGCTCCTTCACTGCGGTCACCGTGACGGTCACCTCGGCGTCCTTGTCGGCGTACTCACCGAACACCAGCTTGGACGTGAAAGTGGCGGACTCGTCGGCCTTCAGGCCCTTCACTGCGTCATCAAGGCCCTCAATGAGGTCGCCGGAACCAACGCGGTAGGACATGTCTTCGACCTTGGCGTCTTCAATCTCTTCGCCATCAACCGTGGCGGACAGGTTAAGGGTGATGAAGTCCTCGTCGCCAGCCTCGCGGTCAACGGTCTTCAAGGAACCAAAACGTTCGCGCAGGTGCTCCAGCTCGTGATCAATGCGCTCCTCAGTGGAACCCAAGGCTGGGACCTCGACGGAAATCTCGGAAAAGTCTGGAAGGTCGAACTCGGGGCGAACATCAACCTCGGCGACGAACTCGATCACGTCGCCGTCCTCCAGCTTGGTGATGTCAATGTTCGGCTGGCCAAGCGCCTTAATATCAAGCTCCTCGATGGCCTGGCCGTAGCGCGTAGGCAGCATGTCGTTCACAACCTGCTCCAAGACAGGGCCGCGCCCGACGCGCGCATCAATCAACTGGCGGGGTGCCTTGCCGCGACGGAAACCCGGAATGTTGATCTGCTGGGCCAACGCCTGGTACGCCTTGTCCAGTTCGGGTCCGAGTTCGCTAAAAGGCACCTCAACTGTCACCTTCACGCGGGTGTCATTGAGCTGATCAACAGAGCTCTTCACGAGTCATTCTCCTGGAACATGGTTTGTGAAATGAATAAGACAAAAGGACCCTTCAGTACGAAGGATCCCAGTCGGGGCAACAGGATTTGAACCTGCGACCCCCTGCTCCCAAAGCAGGTGCGCTACCAAACTGCGCCATACCCCGTTATGTAGTTACACACTGTAGCCGTGCCACAACAAACGCTGTAAACGTGCTGTGTGCGGGTACGAAAATGCAGTTTACATAGTTTTCCGTTCGAGCACATACACCGGGGTAGCCTAACGCACCGTTTTATGCCTTCACCTGCGATTTTCAGGACGCTTAGCGCTGTGCTTAGCACCAGGCTTAGCGACGCCCGCGCAGCCTCACCATCGCACGCATCAACACCGCAAGCAATCCCACGGCGATCCCACAGCGATCCCAGAGCGTGATCCTGCGGTTGTTTGTAGTGATCTGCTCGTAGGCTTGTTCGGCAACTATTCTGCACTCCCTCCCCCCGCCTAAAACGAACGTAACGGCGAGACAGTTCTAGGCGATACATAGAGAGAGTAAGGAAAGGTGCCACAGCGCCCGTGGCCGAACCGAAGGCGACTTGCGGGCGCTGTGGTGATCACTGTTAGTTGACATCGCCTAGCTGGCATCACCATCTCCAGCCCTTCCAGCGAAAATTGTTCAACAATTCCCATAAAACACTGGCGGACCTTCCACTTTTAGCGCTTACCCCATATCGCAGCTCGCTGGGGTACAACACGCGGGGTGTAACACATCAACCCGAGCAGATAACCAATAGATCAGCACAAAAGCTAATAACGGCTACATTACAGTGCTGTAACGATCGCATAACAGCACTATCCCATCAACAGAGTGTCGAGAATGCTATAGATATTACCATTGAAAAATTCCCTGCATTCGGCCCGCATAGTAAATGTGATGACTATCCAATCCGACTTTTTCTCGTTCCACCACCATGGCCAGAACCAGACAGTGACACAACTCTTTTCGCACTTCACCACAAAGATGCCAGTGATTAAAAATCACTTCTGAAGCACGGCATTCCCTCCCCGAAAGTAGTGACCCCCACCCCAAGCTGCCACACCACAACACTCACCCGCAACGCAAATATCCCCAACTACCAGCACTCTTGCTAGCCCGACACCTCTAGCGAGCAATGGGACATAGATCAATTACATGAAGAACATTTAATATTTTCTTCTCCCACACTTTGCGGACATATTCACATCTCGCGCGCCAGAGACTTAGTTTAACAATTAAACAATCTCCACCCCAAACATATTCAAACCGGACAATCACGCCTAACCCACAGTACCCACTTACGGACACAAGCAGAATAGCTAACCCCTATAGCAATTTCGATAGTTATCATTGTGATGTTCTCCGCGAATTGCTGACGCGTTTCAAAAATGTTGACACGTCTTACAGTTTGCTCTCGGTTGTATAACGGTTTTATATCGAAGCTAGGTTGTTGATGTGTCAATAAATTAGGCCACAAAAGCATCGGGGCAATCATTGGAACAAAAGAGAAACGCCCCCAGAGCTTGCACAATGAGTAATACTTCATTTTCATAAACAATAAAATCGCCCCCTACCGCATCACTGCCGGTAGGAGGCGATCCTTGGAGGGAACGACGGGAATCGAACCCGCGTCTTCAGCTTGGAAGGCTGAGGTATTAGCCACTATACGACGTTCCCCTTGCAGGTAGATACCCTATCTCACGGCACGTTCTTTGGCAAAATAGCACCACAGGACGCCCATTCGAGGCCAACGGTATGTCGTTAGGCTGCAGCCACACGGCACCCCAAGACGCCTCGTTAACTCCATCCGCTAGCACTATCGGCGATGGCTAGCACCCCCTTTCACTACGCCGATAGCACCCCCGCTATATCCCCCATCGAAACTTTTTTTCGCGCATCATCCGGCACCACCGGAGCCTTGTACACCATCTAGATCGATCATCAAACCACCCCAGAACGTCATCAATTAAGTCCAAAACATGACGCGATCCAAAAACTTTCAGACGCGACGCAGATGCTCAATTTGTCTGACCTTGCTGGAAAAACCCACCGTAGTATGGGTGTTACCCGCACGAGACGAAAAGTTGTTTCTGCCCCCACAGAATTACCCCATGTTTTCATCTGAGATGAACCTTGGATTGAGTATAAGTTGCCAAAGGGAACATTCCCGAACAAACCCACTCGGAATCACAGGGGACTTTATTTAGTATTTTAAGACTTTTCTTAGTTGCACCGTCTACTGTAGTTTGCATGCAACCTAAAATTGTAGATTCCGAAACCGGACGTGAACTCTGGACAGCAGTGGAATGCGCTGAATTTTCCGGCACAGCTCGTGGCACTTTCACAAGCTACGCGGGCCGCGGCCGCGCCCCGAAGCCAGTAGCTAAGTTACATGGCCTCACCCTTTGGGATTCCAAGACCATCCACGAGTGGGTGGAAGATCGCAAGAAGGGCATCTTCGTGCCGCAGGGTGAAGCTCAGTAGTCCAGCACTGCTGTTATTCATCGGTCTGTACCTGAGGCAGCATCATCGTGGTGCGGCAGGGTATGGCTGACAGAATGTGCTCTTTTCGCGCGTCTTTTGTCCCTTGGTTGGTGCATTATCGCCTGATTGGTGACCTTCCCGCCATGTGGCGCACCCACTAAGCGACTGGAACTTTTCGGGAGTGGCCGTCGTTGAGTGCGTGTAGTTGTCCATCAACCAAATGGAAATGAGACCTTGTGCTTGCACTCATTCTTGTCCTCCTCGCCGTTGGCGGTGTCGTCTTCTTTATGTCGCGACGCAGCGCGTCGAACACTAAGGCGATTCAGGAAACGGAACTTGATGATGCCATTGCGGATGCACGGCGCTGGATTGAGCGGCTAGGTTCACAGGTGTTGACCATCGCGGGAACTGACACCGCATCCACTCAGGCCATTGCCGACGCATCAGAGCGTTATAACGCAGCGTCGTCTCAGATCAGCACCGCGACAACAGTGAAACAGGCTCAGCTTGCACGCGAGTCCGCTCTTGAGGGCTTGTATTACATCAACGCAGCCCGAGAGATGCTAGGCATGCCCGCAGGACCAGAGCTTCCACCACTGGAGGGACAGCGGCAGGCAGGTAAAGTTACCGAGCAACGCACCATTTCGCATGAGGGGCATGACATCACTGCCTCGCCGGTTGCTACGGAGCAGACGCCTAACTACTATCCTGGTGGCACCGTTGCTGGCCGTCCAGTTCCTGCTGGGTGGTATTCCGAGCCTTGGTGGGCGGATGCGTTGCGCACCGGTTTGTGGACTGCTGGCTCAATGATGCTATTCAACGCATTGTTTAATGGCATGTCCGGAATTGGGTATTCAGCTGCGGCCTTCGCCAACGGAATCGGCGATTCCGCAGGGGATGCCCTATCTGGCATCGGCGATGCCTTTGGGGGCGATGGTGGGGGATTCTTGGACGGACTTTTCGGCGGCGATAGCGATGGCGGCTTCCTTGATGGAATGTTTGACGGCGGTATTGGCGACATTTTTTTGATTAGTTCGTCACCCCGCGCTTCACCCCCCGCGCCCCTAACTGTGCCTATTATTTGGGCAGGTTGGGGGCGATTCCTGTTTTTTCGTAATCGGCGATGACATCAATGCGTCGTTGATGCCGTTCCGCTTTGCTCCATTCTTCGGAAAGGAAGGCATCGACAATTGCCAGCACCTCGTCCTCGCTATGCATGCGTCCGCCGATACCAATGAGCTGAGCGTTATTATGCTCTCGGGCAAGGCGCGCAATCTCAGGCGACCACGCTAGGGCGCAGCGTGCACCTTTAACCTTGTTGGCCGCAATCTGCTCACCGTTTCCTGAACCACCCAACACGATGCCCAACGAACCAGGATCATTCACTGTGCGATACGCCGCTTCGATGCAGAATGCTGGGTAATCGTCTTCAGGATCGTAATCGTGCGCCCCACAGTCGATAACTTCGTGCCCGGCATCAGTGAGGTGCTTGGCAATAACATTCTTCATCTCGAACCCTGCATGGTCCGCTCCAAGGTAAACACGCATATTTCCTAGTGTAGCCGACTCGTTTACTCCCTGTTGGCTTCGGCCAAGAAGGCGTAAGAACTCAACCAAAAAAGCGCCACGTGACATTTTCTCCAACTTTTGGTGGATAACTGGAGGTATCCGGGGCTAACGTATGTAGGTGAAGACGCACGCTTAAGTATGAGCAGGAGCACACCATGTCACACGCGCCGACGGTTCGCACCGTTCGACATGACATCAACACCAAACCCTTCATCGTCATCTGGGAGGTCACGCGCGCCTGCGCCTTGGTGTGCAAACACTGCCGTGCCGACGCCCAACACCATGCCAACCCACGTCAGCTCAGCACCGAGGATGGCCTCAAGCTTCTCGACGCCCTGGCAAGTTACCCGCGCCCCTATCCCTTGGTGGTTCTGACCGGCGGTGACCCCTGCGAACGGGATGACTTGGAACAACTGGTGGAGTACGGGACGTCGTTAGGCTTAAACGTCTCCATCTCACCATCAGTGACCCCGAAACTCACTCCCGAGCGCATTTCCTCGCTGCGGGAGGCTGGGGCAAAGGCCATGTCTATGTCTCTTGACGGCGCCACCGCCGCCACCCATGATTCTTTCCGCGGCTTCCCCGGAACATTCGATGCGACGCTGGCATTGGCTCCACATGTGGTGGGATGCGGCTTCCGACTGCAAATCAATTCCACCTTGACGCGCAGCAATATTCACGAAGCTCCAGCACTGTTGAAGCAGGTCATCGATATGGGCGCACATATGTGGTACACCTTCTTCCTCGTTCCCACCGGTCGCGGAACGCAGCTTCACTCCCTCTCCCCCACCGAGCGTGAAGACGTGCTGCACTGGCTGCATGATGTGTCAGACCGCATCGCTATCAAAACCACTGAAGCCCCGCAGTATCGCCGCGTCGCGCTGCAGCGCAAACAACCTGACTACGCATACTCCGGCGGCGACCTGTACCAACAACTGACCGCACAAACCCACAAGCTTTTGGGGGAAGTGCCCGTGAAACCACGCCGTCCTCGCCCTCCCATGGCGGTAAATTCCGGGTCAGGCTTCGCGTTTATCGACCACATCGGTGACGTTTACCCCAGCGGCTTCCTGCCACTGCACTGCGGAAACGTCACCGACACCTCCTTCGCGGACATCTACGAACACTCCCCCCGTATTCCAGAACCTCCGCGACCCCGACCACTGGGAAGGCAAGTGCAGCGTGTGCGAATTCCACACCGTCTGCGGCGGTTCCCGCTCGACCGCCTACGCAATGACCGGCAACTATCGAGCCTCAGATCCTACCTGTTCATACGTGCCGCCTGCCTGGAAAAAGTCCAGCTAGAAGCATTCCTCTTCGCACACATGTACCCAGATGGGGGAGGCATGTCAGCGCAATGTCTACCGCCGATACTATTGTGGGGAAGCACATTAATGAAACGGCGACATGTGTAGAAGGACATAATGCGAGAATCTGTGCCGAGCAGGCACATCAGAACGGTACTGGGCTTGGTGATGGCCCTGTGCTTGGTCGGCGGCATTGCTGCCTGTGAGTTCCCCACAGAAAAACAACTCGCCAAACCTTTAGGCAGCTCGGATGGGTCTGGATCCTCTGGTGGCACCACTCCTGGCTCGGCTTTCAGCGAGGCTGATTCCGCCATCGCTGTATTACAGTCACTTCCCGTCAAAGGGCGTGCGCCAAAGACAGGCTACAACCGTGATCAGTTTGGGCAGCGCTGGTCAGACAACGTCTCGGTTGAGAGCGGACACAATGGGTGCGACACACGCAATGACATTCTTCGACGCGACCTCACCAACGTGGAACTTAAACCTGGCTCGCGGGACTGCGTTGTGGTGAGTGGACTCCTGCACGACCCATACACAGGCAAAGACATCCCTTTTACCCGTGGCCAAGGCACCTCGGAGGCGGTGCAGATTGATCACGTGGTGGCTATGTCCAACGCATGGCAAACCGGCGCGCAGCAACTCACGGCAGAAGAACGCACCAACTTTGCCAACGACCCATTGAATCTTCTGGCTGTGGATGGTCCCGCAAACCAAAAGAAGGGCGACGGTGATGCCGCAACATGGCTACCGCCGCAGAAAAGCTATCGCTGTGCCTATGTCGCGCGCCAGATTGAGGTGAAGGCGCGGTACCGCCTCTGGGTTACTCAGCCAGAGAAAGACGCGATGCTCTCAATTCTGGATACGTGCGACACGGACACAAGTTAGTTGAATTCAAGGCCCTCGGTGCGGGAGCGCTTGAGCTCGAAGAAGTGCGGGTACTTGGCTAGAGCACTGCCCCGTCGAAGATGCTCCCGGCATCCTCGCCACGTGGAATACGGGTGAGCACTGGCCCGAAGAAGGCTGTGTCGCCCAGGGCAACAACCGGGGTGCCTACCTCGTCGCCCACGCGATCCATCGCGCCCTGGTGGTAGGCACGGAGCTGGTCATCAACCTCGGTGGTGGAAGCGACATCGAGAAGTGACGCCGGCAGGCCGACAGCAGCGAGGGATTCCGCAATGAGGGCTTCGTACGCGCCGTAGCCTTCCTTGCCACCTTGCTCACCGTTATGGATGCGGGTCCCGAGGTCGGTGTACAGGGCGTCCACCTTGTCAGAGTGATTGGCCTTGACGGCCGCGAACACACGCTGTAGAACCCAGTTGGCTTCCATCTTCCGGCGGTAGTCCTCGGGGAGGTAGTCACGCCCCTCGTTGAGGACAGACAAGCTCATCGGGATCCACTCAACCTCAATATCACGAACTTTTTCTACTTCTTTGATCCAGCGGGAAGTCACCCAGCAGTAAGGGCAGGAGACATCAAACCAGAATGAGACTTTTTCAGACATAGTGCTTTCCTCACAATTGATGATGGTGTGATTACTCAACAACCACACCATCCTAGGCGCAAGATTAGTCTGGAAGCCACTAACCGCAACACAACAACACATGGTTGTTCATGTACAGAAAGGCCGTCATGACGTCCCTCAATCTAACCCGGGTCGAAGCCGCAGAACGGGCCCGTATCCTCAGCGTCCAGCGCTACGACATTGCGCTGGACCTCACCCACGGCGACAAGGAATTCGGGTCCATCACCACGGTGAAATTCACCGTCAAGGAACCCTGCGACACGTTCATTGATCTGCGGGCCGCGCGCGTTCGGGAAGTCATCCTTGATGGTAACGACATCACCGAAGGTGCCATCACCCTGGACGAGAAAGGATACGACCCAACCCACGGCGTGGCGCTGCGCGACCTTACCACTGGCGAACACACTCTCCGCATCACTGCGGACTGCGAGTACTCGCGCACTGGTCAGGGGCTGCACCGCTTTGTTGACCCGGCTGACGGGGAGACCTACCTGTACACCCAGTTTGAAACCGCCGACGCCAAGCGTGTGTTTGCCTGCTTTGACCAGCCGGATCTGAAGGCACGATACAAACTGACTGTGCGCACGCCAGACAACTGGAAGGTTATTTCCAACGCGGAGCAGGACGTTCAAAAACCGCCGACGGTGAGGTCCATATTTCCCGCATCGACTATCCCTTATCCACCTACCTGGTTGCGCTGTGCGCCGGGCCTTACCACGAGGTGCGGAGTAGTTGGACGGGCACGCTGACCCGGCACCCGGAAACCCCTGAGGATCAGCCCGACACGATCACCGTGCCGTTTGGCCTGTACTGCCGCGCATCCCTGGCACCACATCTTGATGCGGAACGCATCTTCGAGCAAACCAAGCAGGGTTTTGACTGGTACCATCGCAACTTCGGCATGGCCTATCCCTTTGGCAAATACGATCAGGTATTCTGCCCCGAATACAACATGGGGGCCATGGAAAACGCGGGGTGCGTGACATTCCGCGACGAGTACATATTCACCTCCAAGGTGACGCGTTACCTCTATGAACGCCGCTGTGACACGATTCTGCACGAACTGGCGCACATGTGGTTCGGCGACCTGGTCACCATGGAATGGTGGGGCGATTTGTGGTTGAACGAGTCCTTTGCCACCTGGGCAGCGGCGATCTCCCAGGCGGAGGAGACGGAATTTGACACCGCTTGGGTGACCTTCGCCAACATTGAAAAGTCCTGGGCCTACCGGCAAGACCAGCTTCCCTCCACACACACACCCGGTGTTCACCGATGCCTCGGACGTAGAGACGGTGGAGCAGAACTTTGACGGCATTACCTATGCAAAGGGGGCGTCGATACTCAAGCAGTTGCAGGCATATGTGGGTCGCGACGCCTTCCTGGCCGGCGTGAGGCGGCATTTTGCGAACCACGCGTTCGGCAACGCCACTTTTGACGACCTGCTGGCTGCGCTGGCGGAGGCATCCGGCCGTGATCTGCTGGGCTGGGCTGATCAGTGGCTAAAGACCACCGGTATCAACACCATCCGCCCGCGTTTCACTGTGCAAAACGGCAGTTATCTCACCTTCGAGGTGGAGCAACTGGGTGCCGCGCCCGGCGCGGGTGAGCTGCGCGACCACCGCATCGCCGTGGGCTTGTATTCGGTGATGCCGGACACGGGCAAGGTGGTGCGTACCCACCGCGTAGAGCTGGATCTGTCGGGGGCCTCCACTCCGGTTCCTGAGTTGGTGGAGGTACCCGTGGCGGACCTGGTACTGGTCAACGATGATGACCTCACCTACTGCCTGATGGGTTTGGACCAGGATTCCCTGCACTTTATCACTCACCACATCACTGATATTGAGGACCCGATAGCGCGTTCCCTGTGCTGGTCGGCGGCGTGGCAGATGACCCGCAACGGCGAGATGAAGGCACGCGACTTCCTAACCCTAGTCGCCCAAGGTGCCGCCACAGAAACCGAGATTGGTGTGCTGGAGTTGATTCTGGCACAGGCCCGTGAGGCACTGGCCAGCTACGCCGATCCGGATTGGGCTGAGGCTACCGGCCGAAAACTGCTTGTCGACGCCCTGCTGCACGGCGCGCGCTCCTCCACCCCCGGTTCCGACTACCAGCTGGCCTTTGTGAAAGCGCTGGCACGGACCCGGCAAACTGAGGACAGCATCGCGTTTCACCTCCGTCCTCGCCGACGAGCCGCCAGCTGAGGGCTTGGTTATGGATACGGAACTCCGCTGGGCGGCGTTGTCCATCCTGGTTGGCGCCAATGCTGTTACTGAGGTGGAGGCGGCGATTCAAGAGGAATTGGGTCGCGATAACTCCGCCACCAGCCATAACTATGCCCAGCGCACCCGTGCCGCGGTGAATACCCCTGAAGCAAAGCAGGCCGTGTTTGCGGAGTTGACGGATGTGAGCAGTACCTTGTCCAACCTGTATCGTCGCCACAAGCTGGACGGCTTTACCTATCCGGGTTCCGCACCATCGCTCGCTGACCTTGGTCCGCGCTACTTCGAGATAGCGGCGGATTTGTGGCGGGGATTCTCCTCTGAGGTGGCACTGCAGGTACTCACGGGCCTCTACCCCACCTGGGACATTTCAGAGGACGCTATTGCTGCCGCTGATGCGCTGCTCGCGCAGGACGATCTTCCTGCAGGGCTGGCGCGCGTGGTGGCGGAGAATCAGGATCGCGTGAAGCGTGCGCTGCGCAACCAGCGCTTTGATGCCGCATAGTTGATAAGCGCACAGTATGCCTCTCCTTACTGTGCTTCTGACTGCGCTTCGTGCCAGTCAGCAATGTGCCGCATGATCACCTTGTCAGAGTCCTGATGAGCGTGCTTGTTGGCGTCCTCGTTGCCGCCCAGGTCAAGGCCAGCGATGTAGCGTGGGCCGCCAAGTGCGTGCCCGGCCCCTGGATAGGTGAAGCTTTCGACGGTGCCGGATCCATCGGGGCGTCGTGACGCGTGATCGGCAATGATGGAGGCCGCGCCTGCGGAATCCCACATCCTGTCATCCTCGCCTGCCAGCAGCAGGATATTTCCCTTGAAGTTTTCCACCTTGATGCGGGCGGTTTCACGGTCCGACTCGGATGCCTTATTCAGGCTGGCGTCGTACATGGCCCGGAAGGAGGTGGGAAACCCCAGGAGGCTACCGCCGATGGTGCGCATCATGATGGTGGCATCAGCGGCAAACGGAACATACGGCACGGGCTCGCCCCGCCACTTCCACGAGGAATGCGGGCTGCGGTCCGATGAGGAGTCAAGCCCGTTGAAGCTGTAGGCGCTGGGTGCAACCGCGATCACATTGTCGATCTCCGGGTAGCGAGCCGCCAGGTTCAGCGCCAGTTCCGCGCCTTTCGACGCCCCGCGCACCGTGATCGGGTGTGGGGCGTCAGGCAGGACTTCCTCAATGAACTCCAAGGGCACCTCCCTGAGGGCGCTCTGCTGACCGTCCTGGCCGAAGAAAAACAGCGAATACACCTCCACGCCACTACGGGCGAGTTCTGCGGCGTCCTTGAAGTCCGAACTTCCCTCTGAACCGCCAAAGACAATCACGCTGCCCGCTTTGGTCCGGTGCGTGGGCACAAGGTGAAAGCCGCGCACATAGGTACGGTCATAACGGGACACTGTGACGCCCTCGACAGTGGTGTTGTAGGTTGCTGGATCGGCGAGACTGGCGGCATCATCGGACGACATCGAGCCGTACGTGTGAATGTTGTAGGCACGCAAGCCGAACACCATGGCAATAATCACACAAAGGACACCTAGAAACAAGTAGTTTACGTTTTCGTCCAATTTTCCTCGACATCACGACACCCTTCTGCATCACCGCGCACTGTGGCGTACCCTGGTGAATCCAGCATACGACCTTGACACAGCGGCAATGTGAAAAACGAATAGGGAAAAATCGATACAGGAAAGAAAAATCGATACAGGAAAGCAGTATCAGTCAGGCAAGTAGGCTCTCAGGCAGTTCGGGGCAAGGAATCGAGTCGACCTGCATCGTCTTTGATAAAAGGTCACACTTAGCAAATAAAATGACAACTTTTTAATAAACTTTTGCTTGGTTACCCAGGGTAAACCTTCTAAAATTTTCATCATGAGCACCCCGCATCGCGCAGCAGCGCAACAGCTACAGCATTCCTGTGCGCGCCTATTGCCTTCACGGTGCAACAAACTCCATTTCCCACACTCGGAGCACAATGGACGTTAAAACGACGCCCCCCACATTCCGTGCATTCTTAACTCCACATAACACTTCAAGCCCCGCCCCCTTTCGACCCATTCCCGTCGCGTTTTATGCTCGCACTGTTCTTCGTACTGCCCCCAGTAAAGGCGTGAAGAGAAAGTAGTCCCCTTATGAACACCACACTCCGCGTAGGCGCAGCACTTGCAGCAGCGTCTGTCCTTGTTATTGGCTTGGGCGCTTGCTCCTCCAACGGCAACAACGCAGCCCCCAACAGCGTCACCGTCATGCCACTGCCCAGTGACGATGGCACCAGCGGCATTCCCACGTCAACGGTCACCCCCACCGCCTCCACAGAGCCAAACACTGCCGCCGCACGGCTAGAGATTCAGGTTGCGGGCAACCAGCTAAAAGATGCCTTCGGCCCGGTGATATGCGTTGATGAGGACGCAGACGGCGACCTTGATGTTGACGCGGGCGTCGACAAGATCAGTGGCGAGCTAGAGATGGACATAACCTCGCCAGACAACAACCCCCGCCTGGATGAACTCCACATTGAGACCCCCAGTGTGAACATCAAGATTGATGACGATGTCCCTGGTTCAATTGAGCACACAAAAGTAACACATGAGGGCAATACCTGGATAGTAGAGGGGACAGGTTTTTATGAAGCTGATCACAGTCGAACTGATAGTATCTTCGTGAAGGCAACCTGCCCATAGTTCACATGTCCACTACCCCCGTTGGACTTTTTCACTGATTTCATTGACGCACCGCACACTTATGGGAGGTTTTCTGACCGATAACGCCCGAAGACCTCCGGCGTGTACCCCCAAATTTGCAAGCAGAAACACTATAGTCATACCAGTCCTGTACTGGGATGATGAAAATTTTTCACGTATGAATTAACGAGCCGCCTACCCTCTAGATTATTACTGGAATACATGGATGACATTCGTCGGTTCCTCCCCCTGGTCGGAACCTTAGTAGCGCTGATCGGGCTTGCCATCGCCGGCGCAGCGCTTACTAACAACAAGCAGATACCGCGCGTGGATCCCTCGCCGGTAGTTTTGCATACCCAGATCCAGAAGTCGTCTGAAGGTGCCGCCCCATCCACCACACCCGGGGAACCACAAAGCTCGGAAGTGCATTCGCAACCGCCTGTGGAGGCCGACACCGCGCAAAGCCCTGCAGCGAACCAGAACCCCGCCCCACCACCACCGCCCGCACTGCAACTCCCTGGCATCCCCCCGGTCGTACTGCCCGTTGTTCCACAGGTACCGCTCAACTATCAGCCGCTTGACGTCATCGGTGACGTCCTTGGCAACTAGCGCAGCGGGGGCTTGAGGTACGACCATGAAGCACCAAACTTCCGCTCGCTGGCGTATTTCCTACTGGATTATCGCCACGGTGTTGTTGGCGTTGCTTGCCGTCATTTTGACCACACGAACGTTCCTGTTTTCGCGCATTGAAGAGGACGCGAACGCAACGGTAGAGCAGGAGGTTTCGGAGTTTCGGGCATTCGTGGAAAGCGGCACAGACCCCCAAACGGCGGCGCCGTTTACGACGTCCCGGCGCATGATGGAGGTGTATCTGTCCCGCCAGATTGTGTCCAACAATCAGGCTATTTTCGGCATGGTGGACGGTCAGCTGATCCAGATGGATTTATCGGGCAACAGTGGGTCGCATGTGCGTGAGGTGCAGTCCAACAGCCCGCTGGTGAGTAGTGTGTTGCAGTCGGACAATCCTTCAGGCGTCTACAAGGATAGTGAGCTGGGCCAGGTGCATTGGGGACGGGTGGCGGTGACGACCTCTGGCCCACATGGCCAGCCGGAAAGCCATCAGGACCAAGGGCAGTTTAAGTACCAGGGCTCGGAAAGCGTGTTTGTGGTGGCGGTGTTTACCGAACCATCACGGTCCGAGGTTTCTGGGCAGATGGGGTCGATTGCGCTGGTGGGAGCCGGTGGTTTGGCCGTGACGTCGTTTATCGCGTGGCTGGTGGCAGGTCAGATTCTCGCACCGTTGCGTGATTTACGCCGGGTGGCGGCAAGTATTACTGATTCGGATTTGTCGCAGCGCGTTCCCGTGGTGGGGCATGACGAAATCGCGCAGTTGGCGCAAACGTTTAACGGCATGCTGGATCGCTTGGAGCGCTCTTACCGCGACCAGCGGCAGTTTGTGGACGACGCGGGCCATGAGCTGCGCACCCCCATTACGGTGATCCGGGGCCAGCTGGAACTACTCAACGACGCGAGCTACGAGGAACGGGAACGATCCATTTCCCTGACCATCGACGAGCTGGACCGCATGGCGCGCATTGTTAATGATTTGCTCACCCTGGCCATTGCCGACTCCGCCGATTTTGTGCACCCCACCATGGTGGATGCCGCCGAGTTGACCATCGATATTGAGGATAAAACACATGTGATGGCAACGCGCACTATCCGCTTAACTGCGGTGGCGGAAGGCATGGTGTATGTGGATGAGCAACGCATCACACAGGCAATGTTGGAACTTTTTAATAATGCTATTCGCCACACCACAGATAACGACGCCATTGAGATTGGTAGTGCGTTTATTGGCCAAGGTGAGAACCGCATTTTACGCCTGTGGATTAGAGATTTTGGCCCAGGTATTCCGGCCGACGTTCTTCCGGGGCTATTTGAACGTTTTAGTCGCGGACGTGGCTCCATTAAACGGCATAATGGGGCAGGATTAGGTTTGTCTATCGTTCGGGCCATTGCGGATGCGCATGATGGTTCTGCGTGGGTGGAATCTTCTGAGGGCTACGGCGCGACATTTGGGCTTGATTTGCCGGCTGGTCGTCCATACGACGGGGATGACCAGGGCACAGTGAGTTAATTGGGATGGGTTGATCATGAAGGAGACTAGACCATGAGTCGTATTTTGATCGCTGAGGACGACAGAGGCATCGCGGACTTCATTGACCGCGGACTCACCGCAGCGGGCTACACCTGCGACATTGCAGAAGACGGGGTTGATGCCTTTAATCTCGCACGGACCGGCGCCTTTGACCTCATGGTCCTTGATCTGGGCCTGCCTGAGATTGATGGGGTCGAGGTGCTGCGGCAGCTTCGTGCTGTGCAGGAGATACTCCCAGTGATCGTATTGACGGCTAGGACCAACATTGAGGACCGCGTACGCACCCTAGAGGGTGGGGCAAATGACTACATGCCTAAGCCGTTCCAATTTGCGGAACTTTTGGCCCGCATTCGTTTGCGCCTCATGGATCGTTCCGAAGGTGATTCCTCCCACATTCTTACTCGCGATGATTTAACCCTGGATCTACGGACTCAACGGGTCAAAGTGGGGGGTAAATGGCGGGATGTTTCTCGCCGTGAAATGGGTTTATTAGAAACTCTGATGAGAAACCCAGGTGAGGTGATGTCACGCGCTCAACTCTTGAGCAAAGTGTGGGGCATGGATTTTGATCCTGGCTCAAATGTTGTGGACGTGTATATTCGGACTTTACGAAAGAAAATTGGTTCAGAAAGAGTAGAAACAGTTCGTGGTGCTGGTTACCGATTGAGGTGATCTCCTTTGCATGAATCCGCTGAACGCCGAAGCGGCCAGACAACCGACCATCCTGACGACGCCCCGCGTCCCACGTCCCCGTCACCCGCGCCGACAGCACGGTACGAATCGGTGCTGTACGACTCGCCGCAGTTCTCACGAGGACGGCACCACGCCCCAGAGGACCCAGAGCCGAAGGCAGGGGAAGAGGCAGAGGATCTTAACGACCCCCCGAGCGCGACCCAGGCCAGCGACAGGCAAGCGGATACACCAGATGATGCCTCCCACTACGCCACTACTCCCCCATCGGTACACACCGCCAAGCGGTTGGACCAGGAGCTGGGTTCGCGACGCTTCACGTGGGTGAGGGAGGCGTTTCATGAGTACGTACTGCGCAAAGATCGCATCGCCCCCATCGTGTCGGCCCTACTGCTGGCCTTGGTACTGTGGCAACTGCCTGATTCCCTCCCACGGGACGCTCGCACCACATTCGCGGTGTTCGGGGTGGCGGTGTGGTTTTGGGTATTTTCCTCCATTGACGACACCTACGTTGCCCTAGGTGGCTCCAGTATCTTGGTGCTCACGGGCGTCATCACAGTCGACGAGTTTTTCGGCCCGCTGGGCGACACAACAACGTGGCTGCTCATCGGCGCTTTCATCATTTCGACAGGTGTGGCCACATCCGGCTTGGCCATGCGTGGAGCGGTCATCGTCACAGCCGGGACGAAGAACCCGCGCATGCTGGTGCACGCGGTGACACTGGCCACCGTGTGCACGGTGTTTGCGGTGCCCGCAACGGCGGGCCGAGCAGCGCTGTTGGTGCCGGTGTTCGTCGCCCTGGGTAGGGTACTTAAAGCCCAACATTCGTGGCTGGTGGTCACGCTAAGCTTGTTGTTCCCGTCGGTGATTCTGCTTTCGGCGGTGGGTTCGCTCATCGGTGCGGGCGCGCACCTGATTACTGACCAGATTCTGCAGGACAACAACCTGAAATCAATCGGGTTTGCCAGCTGGCTGATTGCCGGTTTGCCTTTGGCTATAGTCACCTCGCACCTGGCCGCGGAGGTGATTTTGTTCGCGACGTCGTCAAGCAGGCAGCGGAGCGAGAAGCTGGATCTCAGCCTGGAATCCCTTGCGGAGCATGCGGGCGGGGTACACAAGATCAAAGGTCCACTGTCGCAGTCGGAATCACGGTCGCTGCTGGTGTTGTGCCTGGCGGTGCTGCTGTGGAGTACGGAGTCGCTGCACGGCATCCACCCGGCCCTAGTGGCGCTGCTTGGCGGCCTTGTGGTGGTGGCACCTGGGTTTGGGCTGATCTCGCTGGATGAGGCCATCAAGAAGGTGCCGTGGACGCTGCTGCTGTTCATGGCCGCCACCCTGGCCATGAGCCATGCACTCACCAACTCGGGTGCCGCGCGATACGTGGCGGAGCACACTCTCAACGCGGGATCTGGGACGGCGCGGGCGGTGTTTGTGCTGCTCATCATCGTGCTGTCGACGCTGGCGCATATTCTCATCCAGTCCCGGTCGGCACGGTCGGCGGTGCTCATCCCCATGATCGTCATGCTCGCCCCCACGGTGGGCGTGAACCCGGTGGCTGCGGCGTTCATCTCCACCGCCGCTGCGGGCTTCTGCCATACCCTGCCCGCCTCCGCGAAGCCGCTGGCCATGTTCAGCACCATCAAGGAAGACATTCCGGTGTTTACCAACCAGCAGCTCCTGCGCGTGTCCATGCTGCTACTGCCAGTGCACATCGTGAGCATCATTATCTTCTCTTTCTGGATCTGGCCTCACCTCGGGCTTCCGCTATACCTCTAAATGCCACCTGTACCTATGCATGGCACAGACTCCACGAAAGGATCCATCATGCCCATGTACATGCCCGAACGAATCCTTGTGGCACCCAGCGGATTCAAGGAAAGCCTCAGCGCAGTGGACGTCGCAGACGCCATCGCCGCAGGGGTGCGCCGCGTCTATCCCGGGGTACGCATTGACAGACAGCCCATTCCCGACGGCGGGGAGGGCACCATCGAAATACTCTCCACCCGCCCCGATGCCATCCCCCACCACAAGAAAGTGCAGGGTCCGGTAGAGGGCCAGAGCGTCGCCGCCACCTGGCTGGAGCTGGCCAACAAAACCGCCGTGGTGGAAATGGCCTCCGCAGCCGGGTTGTCGCTTGTGCCCAGTGACATGCGCGACCCGGGCATGACCAGCACCGTTGGTGTCGGCGAACTCATTGCCGACGCCCTGGACAAAGGCATGCGTACCATCATCATCGGCTGTGGCGACTCGGGTACCACCGACGGCGGGGCCGGGGCGCTCACCGCACTGGGCGTCCGCATCCTGGACGAGAATGGCGCGGACATCGGCCTCGGCGGGAACTCCCTCCACAATGCCGCCAGCATCGACACCACCAACCTGCACCCCCGCATCCACCAGGCGCGACTCCACCTGGCCTGCAACATGCACAACGTACTTACCGGCGACCACGGTGTCGCCGCCGTGTTCGGGCCGCAAAAAGGCGCCACCCCGGAACAGGTGGACAGCTAGGTCGCGCCCTGACACACTGGGCTGACCTGCTGGTTCAGACCTTCAACCCCGACACCAACATCCACACCGGCCCCGGTTCTGGGGCATCCGGGGGTTTGGGTGCCGGGCTCATGGCGCTTGGCGCGGAGGCCCACAACCGTTTCGATGTGTTCTTAGGCTCCATGCTGAACGGCCACGCCGAAACCCTCGACGACCTGTTTGAAGAAGCCGACCTGGTCATCACCGCAGAGGGTGCCATTGACTACCAAACCCCGCACGGCAAAGTCCCCGCCGAAATCGCCCGCCGCGCCCAGGCCACCGGCGTGCCCGTCCTCGCCCTCGCGGGTTCGCTCGGGGAGGGCGCACCCCAGGTCCACGACATCGGCATCGGGGCCGTCGCCTCCATCATGACCGTGCCCATGCCCCTGGAACACGCCGTCCGGGACGGGCGAGAACTGCTTTCCAACGCTGCGGAACGCACCATGCGCCTGCTACAACTCGGATCCGTCATGTCGGGGCGCTGCGAAAACAAACTCCGACGCCGCTTCGGAGCTGCCTAAATCAGGCCACCCGCACTCCGGCAACATAGGTGGAATGTGTGAGCGGCATACCCGGGCGATACGCCAGGTCAATCGCGTGAGACGTGTCCAGCACATGCAGGTCGCAGGCTGCGCCCGGCACCAGCGTGCCCACAGCCGGGCGGCCCGTGCGATCCTTGCCGCCCCGCACATTATGGCGCCACAGTGCCCGCGCACCACCCCAGGTGGCGGCGCGGATCGCCTCATCCAGGCTGAGCCCCATCTGCAGCACTGCCGTTCCGACACAAAAATTCATTGACGACGTGTACGACGTACCCGGGTTCAAATTGCTGGCAATCGCCACCGTTGCACCAGCATCCAGCAGCCGCCGCGCCGGGGCAAGGGGCTGCCGGGTGGACAAATCACAGGCAGGCAGCACCGTGGCCACCGTATCTGACCCCGCCAGGGCATCCACATCAGCGTCGGTGAGGTAGTTCACGTGATCCACGCTGGCCGCGCCGAGCTCCACCGCCAACGCAACACCCGCGCCCTCACCCAATTGGTTGCCATGCACACGCACGCCCAGGCCACGCTCTTGGCCGGCACGAAGTACCCGGCGCGACTGGTCTTCGGTGAAGGCACCGCGTTCACAAAACACGTCAATCCACTGCACGTGGGGGGCGACCGCATCCAGCATGTCGCCGGTGACCAGGTCAACGTAGTCTTCCGGGTCCGCGCCGGGCGGGACGACGTGCGCGCCGAGGAAGGTGACATCGCCTACGGCATCGGCCGCCAGCTGCGCGGCTAGGGCTTCGCTCTCTACGTCGAGGCCGTACCCGGTTTTGGTTTCCAGCGAGGTGGTGCCGCCGAGGTGCGCGGCGTGGACGCGGGCGTCGAGAAGCTTACGAAGGCGTTTGGGGCTGGCGGCGCGGGTGGCGTTCATGGTGATGGCGATGCCCCCGGCGGCGTAGTCCTGCCCGGCCATGCGGGCTTCGAACTCGGCGGCGCGGTCGCCGTCGAAAATCATGTGGGTGTGGGAGTCCACCCATCCGGGCAGCACCGCCCGCCCTTCGAGATCCACCTGGGTGTCGCAGGCGGGGGCGTCGGCGGCGGCGCCAACCCAGGTGATGATGCCGTCCTCGGCGACGAGCGCGGCGTCGTGAAGCGTGCCCAGGTCGCTGACGGTGCGGAGCTCGCCGATGTTGGTGAAAAGCGTGGCGGTGCTGGTCATGGTGTTAGTCCTCCCTGGAGACGAACGGCATGGGCACGCGAACGCCGCGTTCCTTGGCCACCTCGGCGGCGCGGTCGTAACCGGCGTCGAAGTGGCGGATCACGCCCATGCCCGGGTCGTTGGTGAGCACGCGGTCAATTTTCTGTGCCGCCAGGTCAGTACCGTCGGCAACACACACCTGACCTGCGTGGATGGAGCGTCCGATGCCCACACCGCCGCCGTGGTGAATGGACACCCAGGTAGCACCGGAGGAGGTGGCGGTCAGGGCGTTGAGCAGTGGCCAGTCCGCAATGGCGTCAGAACCGTCCAGCATGGATTCGGTCTCGCGGTACGGGGAGGCCACCGAGCCGGAATCCAGGTGGTCGCGACCAATAACAATCGGGGCCTTGACCTTGCCTTCCTTGACCAGCTGGTTGAACAACAACCCGGCCTTGTGGCGCTCGCCGTAACCCAGCCAGCAAATGCGGGCGGGCAGGCCCTCAAACTCCACGAACTCCTCGGCGGCGTCCAGCCAGCGGTGCAGGTGCTCATTGTCGGGGAAGAGTTCCTTCAGCGCCTGGTCAGTGACCCGAATGTCTTCCGGGTCGCCGGAGAGTGCAGCCCACCGGAACGGGCCCAGGCCCTCACAGAACAGGGGACGAATGTAGGCGGGCACGAAGCCGGGGAATTCAAACGCGCGGTTGTAGCCGGCGAGGCGGGCTTCGTCGCGGATGGAGTTGCCGTAGTCGAACACCTCTGCGCCCTCGTCTTGGAACTCCACCATGGCCTGCACCTGCGACGCCATCGACTCGCGGGCCTTCTTGGTGAACGTCGTGGGGTCTTCGGCCGCCTCCCGCTGCCAATCCTCAAACGCCACCTCGCTGGGCAAGTAAGCCAGCGGGTCATGCGCGCTGGTCTGGTCGGTGACAATATCCACCGTGAACTCCCCGGCGCGATGCCGCAGCAACATTTCCGGGAACACCTCGGAGGCGTTGCCCACAACGCCGACGGACAGCGGCTTCTTCTGCTCTTTCGCCTCCGTGGCCAGCGCAATCGCCTCGTTGAGGTCTGTGGCCACCACGTCCAGGTAGCGTTTGGCTTGACGGCGCTTCAGCCGGGCTTCGTCCACATCGGCGATGATGCACACCCCGCCGTTCAGGGTCACGGCCAGTGGCTGCGCACCGCCCATGCCGCCGCACCCGCCCGTGAGGGTCAAGGTGCCCGCGAGGGTGCCGCCGAAGCGCTTCCGCGCGATCGCGGCGAATGTTTCAAACGTGCCCTGCAAATCCCCTGGGTGGCGATGTAAATCCACGACCCTGCGGTCATCTGGCCGTACATGATCAGGCCCTCGGCCTCCAGCTTGCGGAACTCCGGCCAGGTCGCCCAGTCCCCCACCAGGTTGGAATTAGCGATCAGCACGCGCGGTGCCCACGGGTTCGTGCGCCACACCCCCACCGGCTTGCCCGACTGCACCAGCAGAGTCTCGTCGTCTTCCAGGTCTTTCAGCGTCTCCACAATCGCATCAAACGCCTCCCAGCTGCGGGCCGCGCGGCCCGTGCCGCCGTACACCACCAGATCCTCTGGGCGTTCCGCCACCTCAGGATCCAGGTTGTTCATCAGCATGCGCAGCGGCGCCTCCGTCTGCCAGCTTTTCGCGTTGAGTTCCGTGCCGCGCGGGGCACGTACCTCCCGTGGTGCATTCATCATTGTCCCTCTTTTCAGCTCTTTACCGTCTCTGTTTATCGACGCCGCGCCTGCCGCAGCAGCACAGTCCGACTCACCCTCAGGTGAGGGAACAAGTCGGGGCTGTCACCGCGCCACCACGCCCGGCTGCGTCGGAGATAACATGTGCGCTTGAGTGTAATCACGAACACAATCGGGCGGGATAGCGGGACGAGGGAACTTGTCTGGAATACCAGACACTAGCGTGGTGGAGGGTGGTGGTGCGGTTTATGGGTGGTTATGAGTGGGCTACCCCAGCTCACCCACCGCAGCGCGCACGGCATCCACCACCGCGCCGGACGCCACCAACTCCACCGCCTTCTCAATCTCCGGCGAGAGGAAACGGTCCGTACCAGGGCCTTCGATCACCTCGCGCAGGCAGGCCACCACGGCGCCCGTCCCCACGGCAGGTGCCAGCGGCGCACGCATGTCAATTGCCCGAGCTGCGGTGAGCACCTCGATGGCCAGAACCCGAATCAACCCATCCACACTCCGGCGCAGCTTCCGGCCCGCCGACCAGCCCATGGACACGTGGTCCTCCTGCATCGCCGACGACGGAATAGAATCCGCGCTCGCAGGAGCCGCATTACGCTTCAACTCAGACACAATCGCAGCCTGCGTATACTGCGCAATCATGTGACCGGAATCCACACCCGGATCATCAGCCAAAAACGCATTCAACCCGCGGTTCCTGGCGACATCCAAGAAACGATCCGTCCGGCGCTCCGACATGCTCGCCACATCAGCCGCCACAATAGCCAAGAAATCCAGGACATACGCCACCGGCGCGCCATGGAAATTCCCGTTCGACGCCACCCGGCCATCCAACGCCACCACCGGGTTATCCACCGCGGCCGCAAGCTCCCAGTCCGCAACGCGCCGGGCGTGGTCGATAGTATCCCGGAAAGCGCCGGTGACCTGCGGTGAACAACGCACCGAGTAGGCATCCTGGACGTGGCTGCGGCTGAAATCCTCCCGGCTTTTCGCCAGAATCTCCGAGTTCCCCGCCACCAGGCGCACATTCGCGGCACTCACGGCCTGACCGGGGTGCGGACGTAGTTGCTGCAGGTCATCATCAAACACGCCCAGGCTGCCGCAGAGCCCTTCCACCGTCATGGCGGTGGAAATATCCGCGACCTGCGCCAGGCGCGTGAGGTCATGAATAGCCAGGCACAGCATGCCCAGCATGCCGTCAGTGCCATTGATCAGCGCTAGGCCCTCTTTTTCTTCCAGTACCAGGGGTTCGATGCCATGATCGGCCAGGGCGTCGGCGGCGGGGATGACGGGGCCGTCGGCACCCACGCGCACAAACCCCTCGCCCATGAGTGCCAAGGCGCAGTGCGCCAGCGGGGCCAAATCCCCCGAGCAGCCCAGCGACCCGTACTCATGCACCACCGGAGTGATTCCGGCGTTGAGCACGGCAGCATAGGTGGACGCCACCACTGGGCGCACACCCGTGCGGCCCGTGGCCAGGGTGGACAGGCGCAGCAGCATCAGGGCGCGCACTACTTCTCGCTCCACCTCGGGGCCGCTACCCGCAGCATGGGAACGCACGAGGCTGCGCTGCAGCTGGGCGCGAAGATCCTTGGGAATGTGGCGGCGGGCCAACGCGCCGAAACCGGTGGAAATACCGTAAACGGGGGTGGGGTCGTTGGCTAGTTCTTCGATGCGGTGGCGGGTGTCGGCGATGGTAGCCAGCGCTTCATCGGTGAGTTCGACGGGGGCGTCGAAACGCGCAACATTGACCACATCATCAATGCTCAACGGCCCGACACCAACAGAAACAGCGTTCATGATAACCTGCGCTCCTTACAGTGCATAACAATCCAGCAGAAATGTGACGTCTGCGCGACAGCCAAGCGCAGTGAGCACCAGCTTAACAAAACACCTATCGGTACCTACCGCCCAAACAACGCCGACTCCAGCATCGCCGCCCGGGACTGCAACTGCTCGATCACCTCGTTGACCCGGTTTTTATCGAGGCTGCCGACGCGAAACGTGACCGCCAGCGCCGCAGCCGGACGGCCCATATGATCCACCACCGCCACCGCGAGGCTTTCCTGACCGGGGCTGACCTCCTCGGATTCCGACCCCCAACCACGATGTTTGGCCTCGGTGATCGGTGCCAGCCACTCCCTGTACGACCCGTGCCCCACCACGCCATACAGCGCCTTCAACTCTGCCGCCGGAAGCTGCGCCAACATCGCTCGCCCACTCGCAGTGGCGGCTGCAGGCAACCGCACCCCCACGTCCGTGATCAAGGACACCCCCCGCGGGGAACGTTCTTCCAACAAATACACCACCTCACCCCCGACGAGCCGCCCCACATGCGCGCTTCCGCCCACCAGCTTTGCCAACTCCCTGGCATGCTTCGCCGTCGCCCGCACCAGCGGCTGCTGAGTGGTATATGCGCTGGCCATGCTATACGCCGCCAGCCCCAAACCATACGTCCGCGTGTCCGGGAGGTAAGTCACAAAACCAGCGTCACGCATCACTGTCAGCAGGTGATAGGTAGTCGAACGTGGCAGCCCCAGCTCCGCCTGAATGCGCGCCGCCGAAATCGGCACATCAATATGGCTGAGCAACGCCAAAATCTGCAATGTCTGCGCCGCCGCCGGAACCTTCGAAGCCACGCTGACTATCCTATATGGCCTATCCTTGCGGTTATGAGCGACTTCACTTCATCCCCGTGGGTTGGCCGCAACGACGGCCCCGGCCCCGAACACGCACGCTGGCACTCCACCATCCAGGACCTGGACGAACTGGAGGACGCGCCCGGCGTGGCACTCATCGGCTTCGCCTCCGACGAGGGAGTACGCCGCAACCACGGACGAACAGGTGCCTCACGCGGCCCAGAACACATCATGTCCGCACTCGCCGGACTGGCAGTCCACCACGACACACCGCTCTACGATGTGGGCACTATCACCGTCCACCACACCAACCTTGAAGGCGGCCACGACAGCCTCAGCTCCGCCGTTGATGCCCTGATCAGCAAAGGACACACCGTGATAGTGCTGGGCGGCGGGCACGAAACGGCCTTTGGCTCACACCGTGGACTCCGCCGGGCCACCGGGGGAAGCGTGGGAATCATCAACATTGACGCCCACTTTGACCTCCGCGTTGCCGACCAACCCACCTCCGGCACCCCCTTCCGGCAAATCGCCGACATCACAGGCAAAGACTTCAACTACACCGTCTTCGGCATCTCCCGACCCAACAACACCCGGGCACTGTTCAACGAAGCCGAAAAACTCGGGGTCAGCTACTACACCGACGACGAACTCGCTAGCATGACACCCGCCCAGGCGGCCGGCCTGATCCGGGAAGTCGCTGCGGGTGTAGACACGCTGCACCTCAGCATCGACCTCGACGCCCTCCCCGCCTCCGTTGCCCCCGGCGTCAGCGCCCCCGCCGCCGTGGGTATCGACCTCGCCCTCGTCCGCGCCATGGCCATCGCCGCCGCCGAAACCGGCAAACTCGCGCTTGTCGATGTCGTGGAACTCAACCCCCGCTACGACGTTGACGAACGCACCGCCCGCGTCGCCGCCCGGCTCGTCGACGATATTGTGAACGCGCTGTAAAGTGTGCTTATGCTCAAGCACGAAAATGGGGTGTTTTTCGGCTGGAGATAAGCACACTTTCACGCTTGTCATATAGGTCCACCGCTGGGCTCGAAAATAGGGTGTTTCCGTACCTGGCAGTGGACCTATCTTTATGCAAAAATTTGCACTAACGGTGTTCAATGCCTTTGGGAGCGCCGTGCTCTATCAAACTGCCATTTTTACAGGGTTTTTTGACAGTTTGATAGAGCATGAGCAGCAATCTGGTTGTTGTGCCCTATGAAATGCACACTCATCTCGCCCGCCAAGAGCCATCCGATAGAGTTAGTCACCATGACTGAACCAGCAACCAGCTTTTATGACGCGGTCGGCGGCGAGGAGACGTTCTCCACTTTCGTGCATCGCTTTTACCAGCAGGTCCGCGAGGATGATCTGATCGGCCCGATGTATCCCCACGACGATTGGGAGGGCGCTGAGCAGCGTCTTAAGTGGTTCCTCGCGCAGTACTGGGGCGGGCCGCAGACGTTTAGCGAAAATCGTGGTCATCCAAGGCTGCGCATGCGCCACCACCATTTCAGCATTGGGCAGGCCGAGCGGGACCGCTGGCTGGAACTCATGTCCAACGCCATCAACACGATCAGCGAGGATCAGCTTGACGACGCCCACCGAGCCGCCCTGTGGAATCACATGGAGCGGGTGGCGGACATGCTGATCAATAAGGATCAATAAGCAGGATTAGCGGCCGAGCCTGGATACCTGATAGAAGGACGGCAGCCCGGTCGGGTCGGTGTCAAAGCCGTGCACATGCGTGCGCAACCCATACACCACTGGCTGCTCCACGAGGGGAAGCACATACGCCTGTTCGGTCAGGTAGTCCTGGGCCTGCTCCACCGTTTGGGGCGCAAGAAGTTCCTCAAGTTGCGGGTCGAGCAGGCTGCCATCGGAGTGGGTGTTGTGCGCGGCGTCGATACGCGAGGTGGAGAACTGCTGGTACAGGGTGCCGTCGGACATGGAGTGGAACAGCTGGATCTTGTTGGGGTCTTTCACGGCTTCAACCTGGTCGGCGAAGTCCCCGGGGTAGAAATTGATTTCCACGCCGATGTCTTTGAGCTGTTCCTGCAGCATGGCCACCACCTCCTTGGAGCGCGGGAGGGGCAGAGCGTCGTTGACGTTGAGGCTGAGGCGCTGACCGTTTTTCTCGCGGATGCCGTCGTCGGGGTTGCGCACCCAGCCGGCCTGATCGAGAAGCGTGTTGGCGCGGGCGGTGTCGTGCTTGTACGGTTTGTTTCTTGTAGCCGGGGGCCTGCTCCGCCAGTATGGAGATGGCCAGGGGGTAGCTGTCGGTGAAGAGGTCGTCGCGAATGGCCTTGCGATCGACACCCGCGATGATGGCCTGCCGCACGCGCTTATCCTGCAACAACGGGTGGCCCGGGCGGAAGGTGAGACTGTTGTTCACGCCCCTTGTCGACGCCGCGACCAGGTTCAGGCGGGCCTGGCGCACCTGGGACTCGTCGGAGGGGTCGATGCGTGCGGCAATATCAGCCGCCCTGCCCGTGACCAGGCTCACGCGCTCCGTGTCCTCCTGGTTGAACACCACCCGCACGGAATCAATCGCCGGGCGGCCCTCGTGCTCGCGGACGGCGGGTGCCCAGTTGTAATCATCGCGGGCGGTGAGGGTCAGCTCCTCCCCCACGCGCTCATCCGACACCACAAACGGACCCGAGGCCACAATGTCCGTGGCGTGCCCCGGGCCGAAGCCCTCCATTGTGCGCTTCAGGGTCGCATCGGCAAGCAGACCCGCGCGCGGCATGGACACCGCCTGCGGGAACTCTGGGGTCGGCTCAGAGAAATAAAACTTCACCGTGTACGCGTCCAGAGCCTCCGCGCGCTGGTAGTGGGGCAACGCGGGGCTCGGCGCAAAACGACGCCCCTCATCCCCCAGCCCAAACAGGTCAAAATTACGCACCACATTCGCCGCATTCACGTGACTGCCGTCGGAATAGGTGACGTCTTTACGCAGCTTAAACGTGAACTCCGTGGCATTCTCATTCACCTCCGGCAGCGCCGTGGCGATCCACGGATACAAATCCAGCGTCACCGGATCCTGAAACAACAAGCGGTCCGTGATGTTGTGAACAATCCCGCCATTCGGGTAAAAAAATCCGCCGCAGGCGGGTACAGGGAATCGAACTCCTGGGCCTCCACATAGGTAATCGAGCCACCAATATGCTGCCGTGGCTGGTTGGTGCAGGCGGAGACCGAGGCCACTATCAACAACGCCACAATCACTATGATTGCCGCCGCCCTGCAGTCTGTGCGCCTGATGCCCATAACCATGCGATGCCCACCTAAAAAGAGATGATGCCGTACCCTGTCCGCCAGATTACCTACATGCGCGCGGTTTTCTAGCGCACGGCCTCCAGCGCGGCCCGAATATCGGCGAGGAGATCATCAACATCCTCAATGCCCACGGAGATGCGCACCAGGTCACGCGGCACCGCCAGTTGCGATCCCTCCACCGACTGGTGGGTCATCGACGCCGGGTGTTCCAGCAGCGATTCCACGCCACCCAGCGACTCCGCAAGATAAATCAGCGTGGTGTTCAGACAAAACGCCCGGGCCGCGTCCTCGTCATGGAACCGCACCGACACCATGCCGCCGAACCCCCGCATCTGACGGGCCGCCACCTCGTGCCCCGGATGGTCGGCAAGCCCCGGGTACAGTACAGAAGCGACCTTCGGGTGAGAGTCCAACAACTCTGCCACGGCCTGCGCGTTTGCGCAGTGCCTATCCATGCGCAGATTCAGGGTTTTCAATCCGCGGATCGTCAGGAAGGCGTCAAACGGGCTGGGGATCGCACCCGCGCCGCCCTGCAGAAACTGGATTTTCTCATCCAGTTCGGCGTCATTACACACCACCACGCCCCCGACAACATCCGAATGCCCGCCCAGGTACTTGGTGGTGGAATGCACCACCACGTCCGCACCCAACGCCAGCGGCTGCTGCAGATACGGGGTGGCGAAGGTGTTATCCACCGCCACCAGCGTGCCGTTCGAGTGAGCCACCTCGGCCAACGCCGCAATATCCGACACGTTCAGCAGGGGGTTCGTGGGGGTCTCCACCCAGATGAGCTTGGTGTTAGACTGCAACGCCCCGGCGATCGCCTGCGCATCGGCGGTATCCACCACCGAATACTCCACACCCCACTGGCCAAACACCGTATCGATCAGTCGGAACGTGCCACCGTAGGCATCATTGCCCACGATCATATGGTCCCCTGGTTGCAGCACCGCGCGCAGCACCACATCCGTCGCCGCCATCCCCGACGAAAACGCCCGACCGTACTCGCCGCCCTCCAGGGTGGCCACCGCCTCCTCCAGCACGGCGATCGTCGGATTGCCGCAGCGCGTGTACTCGAAACCACCGCGCAGCTCGTTCAATCCGTCCTGCACAAAGGTGGTGGAGGCGTAAATCGGCGGATTCACGGCCCCCACATTCGGGTCAGGCGCGTAGCCCGCATGGACGGCGTTCGTAGCAAAACCTCGCTGGGACACTCTTCCTCCAAACAACGGTACGGACAGTACAGTAAACCACAGTCTAGACTAAGCGGTCTACGAGCGAAAAACCGCCAGCTGAGAAGTAAACGGAACCAAACGGGGCGTCGATACGCAACCAGCGCCCCACCGACGACACGCGCAACTGCCTGGGAATCTCCTCCGGTGCCGACCCACCCGGAATCAACTGCAGGGCAGTGCACGCAAACACAGCGCGCATCGGCACCTCCACGCTCGTGTCACCGCTTGACGACGTCGCGGTAATCACCGTCTGATCCATCAACGACGTCGGCGGGCCCATCGGACCCGAAAACTGCCTCGCCAAAGCGCGGCCTTGATCAGCAAGATCACGGACAACACCCACAGGAAGCTCATCAACCAACACAAACCCCGACGCTGGCGGAAGCGCGCCGGGAAACATGGCGTCGCGAGCCGGACCTAAAGAAGCGTTTTCCGGGGAGCTATCCAGCGCCTCCAGCACCGCCGACACCCCAGCCGCAGCGCCATCCCGTGAGACCTCCCCGACCACGCGGCGGCTCGCCAGGACGCGGAACGGAGTGGTGACAAAACAATCAACCTGCTCCCCCAGCTGACGGAAACGCACCGTCGCCTGCTCATCCAACCCACGAGCACGCAACAACAACGCCCGCAAGCCCGACTCGCCCGACGTAATGGTCAAGTGATCCTGGGTTGCGGGCATGGCTAGTCCTGGCTCTCTTCTCTTGCCGCGGGCGAGCACCTTCATCTCATGCGCCTCAATCGCGCGCGGCGATGCCGTCTTCAAATCCATCGCAATCTGCACGCACTCCACCACGCACGCAGCCTCGCCCTTCTCATTCTTAATAGTCTGGCGAGTGGTAAACGATGTGGTTTTCACCTGCACAACCTCGGTTTCCACCTGAACCTCAGTCGCCGTGGGCAAAATCGGAAGACGATAATCAGCAGTAATATGCCGCACAAAAACAGATGGCACATCCATGCCCTTCTGTACAAACTCCTGATGTGCCCAATCCAAACGCGCCTCCTGCGCCACCTCCACATACGCGGAATTAGTTAGATGGCCAAAACGATCAAAATCCGACCACCTCACCGGAATCCGACACACATGCACCACAGCGCCCTCAGTCACGTCATGCTGATTACCACGTTCGCCCATATCCGAGCAGCCTTCCCTTCACCAAAAAACCTGCGCAACAACCGCGCCACAGAACAGCACGGCCCCTACGCAAGAAAACAGTCCCCCCTTTTCTACCACAAATCGGGCCAGGAACTCAGGCGATAGAAAATATGTTAACGCTAGGGGTATTGGGCATATGCGCAGGTTAATCGATGATGGAGGTTGGTGGCGGGTTGGGTGTGGGGTCGGTGGTGCTAGGGCGGGGTTGATGTGAAGTGTGTATACGCTCCGGTTGAAAATGGGGCGTTTTCAGGCTTGACGGTATACATACTGTGCAGGGGTAGCGGTTTGGTAGAGCCCGGCAGCCGTGCGACTGGCGAGCAGGAAAGCCTTGAACACCGCTAGTGCAAACGCTTGCATAGAAAAAGGTCTATCGCTGGGTACGGAAACAGGGTGTTTTCGGACCTGGCAGTGGACCTATATGACAAGCACGTCAAATGTGCTTATCTCCAAGCCGAAAAACACCCCATTTTCGTACCTGAGCATAAGCACATGTGACGTGCCGTTACATAAACCCCGCCCCGTCCCGGCAAACCTCCGCTTTAGCGGGTGAGTTTCCTGTGGGTCACGCGGGACGGGCGCGCAGCCTCGGGGCCGAGGCGGTCGACCTTGTTCTTTTCGTATTCCTCGAAGTTGCCTTCAAACCAGAACCATTGCCCTTCTTCGACGTTGCCTTCCCACGCGAGGATGTGGGTACAGGTGCGGTCGAGGAACCAGCGGTCGTGGGAGATCACCACGGCGCAGCCGGGGAATTTCTGCAGGGCGTTTTCCAGGGAGGAAAGGGTTTCCACGTCGAGGTCGTTGGTGGGCTCGTCGAGGAGGATGAGGTTGCCGCCTTGTTTGAGGGTGAGCGCGAGGTTGAGGCGGTTGCGTTCGCCACCGGAGAGAACCTTGGCGGGTTTTTGCTGGTCGGCACCTTTGAAGCCGAAGGCTGAGAGGTACGCGCGGGAGGGCATTTCGTTTTGCCCAACCACGATGTAGTCCAGGCCGTCGGAGACTACTTCCCACACGGTTTTTTCCGGGTCGATGTTTTCGCGGTTCTGGTCCACGTAGGAGAGTTGGACGGTTTGGCCGACTTTCACATCGCCCTCGTCGGGGTTTTCCAGGCCAACGATGGTTTTGAACAGCGTGGTTTTGCCCACGCCGTTGGGGCCGATCACGCCGACGATGCCGTTGCGGGGCAGGGTGAAGGAAAGGTCTTTGATGAGGACGCGGCCGTCGAAACCCTTGTTCAGGCTGCTGACTTCCACAACCTGGTTGCCCAGGCGCGGCGGCGTCGGGATTTGGATTTCTTCAAAGTCGAGTTTCTTGTACTGCTCAGCTTCGGCGGCCATTTCTTCGTAGCGCTGCAGACGGGCCTTGTTTTTGGCCTGGCGGGCCTTCGCGCCGGAGCGGACCCAGGCGAGTTCTTCCTTGAGTCGTTTTTGCAGCTTCTGGTCTTTTTTGCCTGCAATGTCGAGGCGTTCGGCTTTCTTCTCCAGGTAGGTGGAGTAGTTACCTTCGTAGGGGTAGAGCTTGCCGCGGTCGACTTCGCAAATCCATTGCGCAACGTGGTCGAGGAAGTAGCGGTCGTGGGTGACGGCCAGGACGGCACCGGGGTATTTGGCCAGGTGCTGCTCCAACCACAGGACGGATTCGGCGTCGAGGTGGTTGGTGGGCTCGTCTAGAAGCAGCAGGTCAGGCTCCGAAAGCAGCAGCTTAGCCAGGGCGACGCGGCGCCGCTCACCACCGGAAAGGTGGGTGACGGGCTCATCGCCGGGCGGGCAGCGCAGAGCCTCCAGCGCCTGCTCGATCTTGGAGTCAATCTCCCAGGCATCGGCGGCGTCGAGGTCTTCTGCAACTTGCCCATTTCTTCCATGAGCTCGTCGGTGTAGTTAGTGGCCATTTCTTCGGCGATCTCATCGAAGCGCTTCTTCTTGGCAAAAATCTCGCCAAGGCCCTCTTCCACGTTGCCGCGGACTGTTTTTTCCTCATTCAACGGCGGTTCCTGCAGCAGAATGCCCACGGTGGCACCCGGGTCGAGGAATGCCTCACCGTTGGAGGGCTGGTCCAAACCAGCCATGATTTTCAGGATGGAGGATTTACCGGCACCATTCGGGCCAACAACACCAATCTTTGCGCCCGGAAAGAAGGCCATGGTGACATCGTCCAAAATGACCTTGTCACCGTGTGCTTTGCGCACGTTTTTCATCGTGTAGATGAACTCACCCACGACAACCCCTTTTATTGTTGCAACTTTTAACCTCCACAAAGGGTACATGAAGTGGGTTCAGGAGGCGTCATCAGCCACTCCCCCACGTGCGCGTATCGACGCCCCCGCTAAAACGGTGCTTCCTCAACCTCCCCTGCCGCCCCTACCGCCGCGAGTTCTTTATCGACATCCTCCGGCTTATAAGAGGAGGAATCCACCCATTGGCTCACATCCGTCGAGGCGTCAGGCATCTCCGCTGTGGCGTCAGCCTGCACCACAGCGTGCTGCGGAACCACGGTGTTGGTGAGGTAGCGGTTCAGGTCGGGGCCGATATGCGATGCCTTGACCACCATGTAGGACTGAAGCTCCCCATCAGCGTCCCGCCAGGAATGCGTCACCAGCGTGCCCACCACAATCACCGCCATGCCCTTGGTCAGGGAACGACGCGCGTGCTGCGCCAACGGCCCCCAGCACTCAACATTGAGCCATACCTGGTCGACGGAGTACCACACGTTGTCTTCGCCACGCCGCTGACGGCTGGCGCCCAACCGGAATTTACACACCCCCTGGTTTTCCCCCGTCTGGCGGTAATGCGGATCGGCGACAAGATTGCCGGTCACAGTGTAGGAATGCTGAGCCATGATGCCCCTCCTCATTGTCGGCGCCGAGTGCGCCGTCGAACACGAACGTAGTATCGGCCCCGACGGGAATGGTCCCCTCGAACCCCCGTCTCCCCGATCCCCCGGTGTCATTCCCTGGGGCCGTGATCCCTACTCTGCCACCTGATCCAGGGGTTGCGCATCTGCCGTCAGGGCCTGCCTGTGGATAAACCGAGTTATCCACAGACGGCCAGGTGAGGCGTTGCACGGCAGGCTAGGTGGAGCTATCATTTCTGCCCCTCATATCCTGGGCATAGTACTCCTCGAAAGGATTCTCACCAGCGTTGATCTGCGCCAACATGGCGTTGTAGGCGGCCATGTCTTCATCGTCGGTTTCGTCGGCACGTTTGTCGTAGGTGCGCATCTGGCGGTGATCGTCCCGGTACCACGCCAGCACCACGGCCCCCACCACAATCATCAGCGGGAACTGGCCTGCGGCCCAGGCGATGCCGCCGCCCACGTTCTGGTCCCGCAGCAAATCCACGTGCCACGGCAGTCCCAGTGTGGAGTAGAAATCGTAGGCCAGGATGACTTGCATCTGCATCAACGCCACTCCGAACCACATGTGGAACGGCAGCGACCCGAACAGCCACGCGCCCTTTCCCATGGGGTTGCGCTCCACCGGCACGGGATCCACCCCGATGACCTCCCAGTAGTACATGAAACCGGACCACAGGAACATGATGTTCATGGTGAGATGACCGGCATGCTCGGACACCGCGACGTCGTAAAGCGGGGTGAGGTACAGGATGTAAAACACCACCAGGAACTGGATGGTGTTCACCGCGGGGTGGGTGATAAACCGCACCACCGGGTTGTTGATGGCCACCTCAAGCCACTCGCGCGGACCCGGTTGGCCCGGCTGACCTGGGTTGATCGCGGCGAGCCACAGGGTGAACGGACCGCCCAGCACCCAGAACACCGGGACGCCCATGGAGAGAATCATGTGGCCAACCATGTGCATGGAAAACGTGGCAGGCATGTTCATACCGATGCCGGAACACATGGTGACCAGCAACATCACGCAACCTGACATGAACCAGGCGGTGCGGTACCACGGCCAGGGTTCGCCACGCAGGCGAAGGCGGCGCACACCCCACATGTAGGCGACGGCGAGGAGGATGGCGAGGGTGCCGAAAATGATGTCGAAACGCCACATCGTCCACACATTCCAGATGGTGGGTTCCACAAACAGCTTGTAGCCCAGCTGAATATCCATCGTGTTCAAATCCGGCTCGCGCGGCGGGGGCGGCGGAGTTCGACCCAGCGACACCGCCACACCTGTGATCGCCGCCATCACCAGTACTTCCACAATCGCCACCCGCTGGAACAGGCGCGGCTGTTTCTCCAACTTCGGGATCGTGGCTTGGCGGTGCAACCAGCCCATCATGATGAGCACCACCACGCCGACGGTTTTAGTAAGAATCAACGTGCCATAACTTGTGGTGAACCAATCCGACCAGTGGATACGAATCGCGGCGTTGATCAGGCCCGACAGCGTCATCACCAGCGCCGACGCCAACGCCATCGCCGAATAACGACGCACCGCCACCACCATGCCCGGCCCCCGCCGCCGACCATGCGCGATCAGCGCCATCAAACCCCCAACCCACAACACCATGAACACCGCATGCCACAGGTAGGAATTCGTGCCGTAATCATGATCGCCGCCGCTCGCCGAATGGCCCTCCAAACCCAGCGGCACAATCATCAAGACCGCCCCACACAACCACACCGGCTGCATGATCCACCTGTGGGTAGTCAGCGCCGCCACGCCCGTCACCAGAGCAAACACCGCCGACCACTGCCAGGCCAACGACGTAGACACCTGGTTTATTGCGGTTGACCAATTCTGTGGCTGCATGGCGTCCGCCAACGGTTGGCCCGACACATCCGACAAATACATCGGCACCATCAACAAGGCGATGAGACCAAAACACAACGCCGCAACCGCACCCGTTTTCGACGCCACCGTGCCGTCCGCGCTCAGTATGGCGAAGCGGAGGGCTGGGTGGGTGTTTGAGTTGTCGTGGGCGTTGTCGGTGTTCTGGCTGTCGTGGTTGTTGTGGGGTGTGGTGGGTGTTCGAGGTGTGGTGGCGCGGAGCGTGGTGGGTGTTCGGAGCTCCCGGGGCGAACACAGGAAGCCTGCGAACAAAAACGACCCCACCGACAACGCCGCCAACATCCACGCCGCCGCCCGGAAAAAAGGCAAACCCGCCGTGGTTAACGGACCCGGATCAGGAATACCCAATGCCGCCAACGACTCCCCCAAGAAACCCGCCGACACCACCGCACCCACAACACCCGCTGTGACACAAAACAACACAAACAACGGCCAGGTCACGCGGGCACTGCTTGACGACGCCGCGACACGCTCATTGTTTGCCGGGGTGGAGGTGGCGCCGATTGAGTTTGACGTGTGGGTGGCCGAAGAAGATGACGTCATGCACTAAACACTAATAGGTGGGGCAGACACGAAGGCGTACAGGCGGGGGTGAGTGGACGGTCTGGTGTGGGCTATGTGGTGTGGGGTCATGTGGTGAGGGCGCGGACAGATGCGGTAAAGTTCCCTGATGGAAGAAAACCTTCCATGCCTCCGTAGCTCAGTGGATTAGAGCATCCGGCTTCTACCCGGCTGGTCGCGGGTTCGAATCCTGCCGGGGGCGCTTTTTGTTTGTGTGGGTGGGGTGTGAGTGGGGTGGCGTTCTTATTACCCCTTCAAGTAGCGGGGGTTTTCACCAGAATCGCTAATCCGGGTCATAATGCGGCAATATCACCATCAATGCACTACTCAGTGCTATTTGCGCTGGGATCATCCCCGCGAATACGGGGAAAATTCGGCGCGGTGCCCACTTGAGCAGACGCACGCGGGACCATCCCCGCGAATACGGGGAAAATGATGATGCAGGTATCGGCGGCCTGACCGCCTTGGGACCATCCCCGCGAATACGGGGAAAATGTGAAGTTCACCAGGTTCCGCGCCAACTCGTCGGGACCATCCCCGCGAATACGGGGAAAATATGGTCACCTCGCCGTTTGGTTGGCGTGATGGAGGACCATCCCCGCGAATACGGGGAAAATCTCAGCCGGGGTTTCTACCGGGGTAGCGGGCTGGGACCATCCCCGCGAATACGGGGAGAATACTAAGCAGGAAATGATTCGGCAACTTGAACAGGGACCATCCCCGCGAATACGGGGAGAATTGTGAGGGTGATCAGATATCGCCCTTGTGCATGGGACCATCCCCGCGAATACGGGGAGAATTCTCATCGTACTTGCGTTGCAGGTCAAGTACAGGGACCATCCCCGCGAATACGGGGAGAATTTGGAGAAGGTTGTGGATCCGCGTCAGATTCGGGGACCATCCCCGCGAATACGGGGAGAATGCGCTGATCAAGGCTAGGGGTGATGCCGTATGGGGACGATCCCCGCGAATACGGGGAGAATTCTTCCCCAAACCTGGTTTCACATTCAGGATCGGGACCATCCCCGCGAATACGGGGAGAATCGAGCGTAAATGTTGCTGGCAAAGTCAACATCGGGACCATCCCCGCGAATACGGGGAGAATAAAGCATATTGAATCTAATTCCTTGTCGAATCGGGACCATCCCCGCGAATACGGGGAGAATTCTTCATCGCCCGAACGCCTGGCCTCCACTGCCGGACCATCCCCGCGAATACGGGGAGAATCATGGTGAGACGATCCCTAGCTACGTCGAAAGCGGACCATCCCCGCGAATACGGGGAGAATGGCGGCGTGGAACTGACAGACTGGCACCTTGAGGGACCATCCCCGCGAATACGGGGAGAATTCATGATCAACGGCGGCAAACACCTACAGGGCGGGACCATCCCCGCGAATACGGGGAGAATCTCACGCCGCGAATCCGGTTGTTCAGCACCTGGGGACCATCCCCGCGAATACGGGGAGAATGCAATGGATGCACCCATTCGCGCTTTGCGACGGGGACCATCCCCGCGAATACGGGGAGAATTGTTCAATGGTCTAGCGTCGGCGGCTGAGACTGGGACCATCCCCGCGAATACGGGGAGAATAGACGAATGAGACGGGGTTACCGACTCGGCTTGGGACCATCCCCGCGAATACGGGGAGAATTGTTCAATGGTCTAGCGTCGGCGGCTGAGACTGGGACCATCCCCGCGAATACGGGGAGAATAGACGAATGAGACGGGGTTACCGACTCGGCTTGGGACCATCCCCGCGAATACGGGGAGAATCAGATAGTTGTGTACACGGCATAGTTGATGTCGGGACCATCCCCGCGAATACGGGGAGAATCAGATAGTTGTGTACACGGCATAGTTGATGTCGGGACCATCCCCGCGAATACGGGGAGAATAAAAACCACCACCAAATCCAATACTCACGCCCGGGACCATCCCCGCGAATACGGGGAGAATAACTAGCTAAAGCCGAATCTGAGGGCGGCGCGGGGACCATCCCCGCGAATACGGGGAGAATCAGTGGCCACAGCATCGCAGAAAAAGGATGAGGGGACCATCCCCGCGAATACGGGGAGAATCTGCCGCCGCACTGAACGACACTAAAATAGCCGGGACCATCCCCGCGAATACGGGGAGAATCTGCCGCCGCACTGAACGACACTAAAATAGCCGGGACCATCCCCGCGAATACGGGGAGAATGAGCAGCTTAAGTTAGCTGGTAGGTTGTACCAGGGACCATCCCCGCGAATACGGGGAGAATGTCTTCCAGTGTCTGTTTCGTCGCGTTGGGGTCGGACCATCCCCGCGAATACGGGGAGAATGTCTTCCAGTGTCTGTTTCGTCGCGTTGGGGTCGGACCATCCCCGCGAATACGGGGAGAATAAGGCTAGTGCACCGTCTAAGCCTAATATGCGGGGACCATCCCCGCGAATACGGGGAGAATACCGTGTAGAACAGTGCAAGCACGTATCCGTAGGGACCATCCCCGCGAATACGGGGAGAATCTATGTCCATGTTCACCTTGACAATCGCGGCTGGGACCATCCCCGCGAATACGGGGAGAATTATTCGCACCACTGATGGGGATTACCGTGATCGGGACCATCCCCGCGAATACGGGGAGAATAAATCTACCGCCGCGCAGACGGGGACACAGACCGGACCATCCCCGCGAATACGGGGAGAATGGAGGCTGTCAACAGTGAGGGAAAATCTTCACCGGGACCATCCCCGCGAATACGGGGAGAATACTTGGCGCGCTCCTCACCAACAACACCGGCTGGGACCATCCCCGCGAATACGGGGAGAATCCTGATGGTAGTTTGACTGTTCCGCCTGCCCCGGGACCATCCCCGCGAATACGGGGAGAATATTCGACCTCACCAAAGGGCAAGCCGTGACACGGGACCATCCCCGCGAATACGGGGAGAATCGTGGGGGGCGCTGGAATCGCACAGTGCCGCCGGGACCATCCCCGCGAATACGGGGAGAATATCGGCAGCAGCCTTAGCGGCGGCGGCGGCGTCGGACCATCCCCGCGAATACGGGGAGAATCGTTAGTTTCCAATATTGTCATCGCCTTTTTCGGGACCATCCCCGCGAATACGGGGAGAATAGGCTCAGCCGGGGTGGCATTGTCAGCGGGCTGGGACCATCCCCGCGAATACGGGGAGAATGGTGGAGTAGAGTTGACCGACTGGCACCTTGAGGGACCATCCCCGCGAATACGGGGAGAATCCCGCCGTCCCTGTACCTGAAAGGGACATGCTTACGGACCATCCCCGCGAATACGGGGAGAATTTCCTGAACGACAAGGCCCGTGAAGTCGCTGAAGGACCATCCCCGCGAATACGGGGAGAATGAAATACGTCACGGGGAAGATTTGCGCGGCAAGGGACCATCCCCGCGAATACGGGGAGAATTTCCTGAACGACAAGGCCCGTGAAGTCGCTGAAGGACCATCCCCGCGAATACGGGGAGAATGAAATACGTCACGGGGAAGATTTGCGCGGCAAGGGACCATCCCCGCGAATACGGGGAGAATGGTGTCCCAGGTGAGGTTGACGACAAGGTACTAGGGACCATCCCCGCGAATACGGGGAGAATAATCACCCCCGAAAACGCAGAAATGAATCCCAGGGACCATCCCCGCGAATACGGGGAGAATTGAAGCGTGGCCGCGACTTCGACGCCGAGCTGGGGACCATCCCCGCGAATACGGGGAGAATCAACCTCCCGCAAATCAATCGGGAGCGGTGGCAGGACCATCCCCGCGAATACGGGGAGAATCCTGGGACGGAATCCCACGGGTTGTTGTTCTCGGGACCATCCCCGCGAATACGGGGAGAATGCCCCCAATGCAGGTGCGCGCTCCCATCGCACCGGACCATCCCCGCGAATACGGGGAGAATCAGACACGCCACATCGTCGGTCTCTATGACCAGGGACCATCCCCGCGAATACGGGGAGAATTTGGTGTTTTTGTTGCGGCGTTTGCGTGCCATGGGACCATCCCCGCGAATACGGGGAGAATACCCTTACGGAGCGACCATCAAAGGCACTTAAGGGACCATCCCCGCGAATACGGGGAGAATCTATCCAGCGGATCACGGAAGCGAACCCCGGAGGGACCATCCCCGCGAATACGGGGAGAATCAGCCACCTGCGAGGTGGGGGCATATGGAGCTGGGGACCATCCCCGCGAATACGGGGAGAATGATGTGCGTGGGGTATGAGCTAAGTCCCCACGGGGACCATCCCCGCGAATACGGGGAGAATCAAGTCCCGTAAAGACTTTAAGTCAACGGGTGGGGACCATCCCCGCGAATACGGGGAGAATCTTGCTGGCCCCGGGTTATCAAAGGCCAGCATTGGACCATCCCCGCGAATACGGGGAGAATTTGCCCTTATTTGAGGGTGATGTGCGCTTGTTGGGACCATCCCCGCGAATACGGGGAGAATTCTAGCGCGTGCCTCGACCACTCACGCCAACCGGGATCATCCCCGCGAATACGGGGAGAATACCGGCGCTGTGAGTGAAATGGGGGTGTGGGAGGGATCATCCCCGCGAATACGGGGAGAATTCCTGCTGACCTGAGAAAATCTGACCAGCAAGACTGATTTTACATCACTTTCGTTTTTCTGCGTCCAGCTCGACGCATGCGGGAGGCTTTGGACCATCCAGCTTTCATGGATCCAGCAGCCGTGGTGATTGGATGCCGCATCAGTGTGAGTCCTTCCATGTCGGTGGGTTCCCACTGGCTACGGTGCACTCTCACAATAAAACCTTGCTCGTTTTTGTTTGTTGGGTATGTCATAATCGCGCGCCCTGAGTCGAGGGTGGAGGTGACGAGTGTCCAAAGTTCGTCACGTACACGAGCGCTGATTCGCCCAACGTAAACCCCAGGAGTAATTTCCATCAACCATCTGGTGAGGTGTCCGCGTAATTTGGCGGGGCTTGCGGATAGCACCAAAGTGATCATTCGAGTTCCTCGGGGGTTTCGGGGGCGTCGATAAGCGAATTATCCTCTGAGTAGTTCTTCCCTCCGGCAACTTTTTGCCCTCGGTCTCCCCATAGTTCAATAATGTCTGCCCAAAGATCGGCGTCTTCAGCTTGGTCACCAGCTATGAGGGTTTTGAGGTCATCAGCTATTTTTTCGGCGAGCCGTTCCTCTTTGAATCGGTCTCGAACGGCTCGTCGGGTGATACTTCCAATGTCGGCCATTTCAGCGATACCTTGTTCTTGCAGCTCACTAACAACCTGGAAAGCGACCGGAATAGTGCACGTTGCTTTGTAGAGATCGGCGATGTCATAAACAAAGCTACGATCATGCCCGGTGTGAACAAACCCCAGTCCAGGACTGCAACCGAGGGATGCAATTACCGCATGAGCCAGCCCATATAAGCACGTATGCGCAGCGGAAAGTGCCCTGTTGATTGGATCGGCATCGTTAAAATCATCAGGATCATACTCGCGTTTTGACCAATCCACTCGGTATTTGCGTGAGCATTCTCGATAGATCTTCCTGACTCGCGCTCCTTCCTTTCCCCGCAATTGCTGCATTGTGAGTTTAGAGGTGTCTTCTCCCGGAAACCGCATTGCATACATTTCACGAGCGACGGCAATCCGAGAGCGACTATTTGATACCTTTTCCGCTTGCAACTCAAGCAGGCGTGTGGAGCGCGCAATGGAACGCCCATGGGCGTAATAGCGCACGCCCTCCTCCCCTACCCACACAAGCGAACAACCGGAATCAGCCACTACACTGACTGCTTGATGAGTAAGCCTGGTACCCGGCCCTAATAAAAGCACACTCAGTGCTGCTACTGGAACATGAATGACACCTTGATCATCAGTTGCAGTTAGGGCACCACCATCACGCCCCAACGTGCAATGTTCCAGATAAAGGAAAGAAACACGATCATCTGCCCGACTCAGCTGATGTGGGGTTGATGGAGGCATCCCGGTATTCATTACTGCACCTCAGGATTCGCAAGCGTCAATAACCCACACCCGTACCCTTTTGCTTTACCTATCCCCTGGGTCAGAACTTTTTTCAGCTTTTCGACGTCCGCTACCTCAAGCATTCCTTCAAAGGTTGCGCGAACCAACGTGACTTTTTTCCCTCGCCTATCAAAACTCAAGCGCTCTCTGCCAACTACTTGAACCGAATCATCAGAAAGAAGTATGCCCATACGTTCCTGCCTTTCCAGCAACCATTGCTGCTGTTGAGCTGGAGTAACGTGAGGAAGACGTTTTTGTTTCCCATCTACTCTCGTCGCAACTACAGGATTCGCGGTAAGTCGGAAATAGTAGCGCTGACCGCGAAGTAAACGATCAAGCAGAGTGCTGTAGTCCCTGGTATCCCAGGTTTGTTGTTGACTCCAGCCCGCTTGTTCCTGAAGATGCTCAAATGAGGGAACTCCAGGACTTACTATGTACAGCACGCATTTTTCGTGCACTCGATCAAGGCGCCACAGCACTCGCTCATCGCTTTCAACCGGAATAGGCGGAAAACTGCTCAACACCGCTGCATGCATCTTTTGTGGACTAGCAAGCAGCGCACGCCCCTGGCGACGCTGAGGATTCAAGTACATCCGCGACAAATACATTTAGACACCTCCCAAAAGGGCAAGCGGATCATGATCTGTTGATGGCTGCCTGCCGTTGCTATTCTCTAACGATGCCCAGCCGTGAATCAGCTGCCGCAGACATATTTTCGTTCACGTGGATCAAAACTAATGGGGTTATCACGCAGCATTTCATCCGCGTCCTCTCCGGGCAGTGCATCTCGCGAATACGCTAGGTGCACTTCACGTGGCTGACGTCTTTTGTACCACTCGGCAGCGATCCAATCATGGTGCTTAAGTGTTTGTTCTAAGCTGTCTTCCGTAACGCCAAGTGCTATACGACGCCCCGGCGGGCATGAGCGTCGACCAAGGTACAACGGAAAACTCGGGTTACGGAGAGCCTCGTCAAGCCCCTCAATCACGTTCTCAGGGCCTTCAACTACAGCAAGGAACTTGTAGTCCTGAAGATAGTAACGATGAGTTAGAGGCTTGGCACTGAGTTTTCGCCAATCAATCTCAGTTTGGAAATCCCGCAGAATACTTCCAACCTGATCAACTCGCACACCAAAACGTAAGTCCAACAGATCAACGATTGGATCTTCACGTGTACGTCCTTGCGCAGCAGCTAGCATGCCCAGTATCCCACTTTTTGTGGGTACATTATGTGTAGTGCGACGAACAAAGCGCGCGTCAACACCCCAAGATTGAAGTGGCCCATCTAGGGCCATAATCAGGGTTGCCATGGCTATCCCCTTTACTGTGTATCGCGGACCACAGCGCCGATGCGGTCAATGATTCCCTGCAGATCACTGAGCTCGGAACGCCCAGCCAGTGCGTCCTTCAATGCTTCGCTGTTAACACGCTCCGTGGCGAGATAGCTAGATATGGTTGGGGCTGTCCCATACTGCTTATCCTCATCAACAGCATGGTTTGCCAAAGCAATCGCAGCATCACGAAGTGCAGTGCCATTATTGGCTACAGGCTCCTCGAACGCGTTGACGAGTGACGTGGGCTGATCCGAGCGAACTTCCACGAGGACAAAATCAGGTCGCGTGCGGTTAGCAAACGAATTCTGCTTACTGTAGGCATGCTCAAAACAAAGGAACGAGTGAACGCTTCTACTGCATGGGCAGCAGCTTCCTCGCTCCCCAAGTTGGCGACCAGCTTATCCACATTGATGGTTGCGTAGCGATACAGCGTTGATGAAACAAATTCAGTAGTGCCAATCATGCCCGCACCAGCGTTATCCTCTGGGGCATTGTCATCAATCGCGGTGTAGTAATCGAACTCAGGTATGGCCTTGTGCACAGACAACGCGTGTTCAACCTGGCATGCCGCGTCCACGTTACGCTCAGGAGCGTCAGCAAGCATGCGACCAAAGAGCGCAACATCAATAGCACCGTCACCCATGAGCAGTTCGCGGGCAGCCTTTTTACCAAGCTTTTCACCATCTGCAACGCGAGCCGCAGCTTCAGCAAAATTTTTAATTTCCTGCCGTGACAGGAAGAGAAGGTAGGCTGTTTGTTCTGGTTTTTTATCGTCAACCTTGATGTCAGCAGCTTTCAAAACAGCCGTCGCATGTTTCAACGCATCCTCAGAGGAAATATCTGATCGAATCTCAACCAACTTTTCAGCAACTTTGGCAACGACATACTTTGTGCGCTCACCCAATTCCTCGGAATTTAGATGCGCAGCAAAATCGTTGCGAACAGCTCGCTTCCAAGCCTGGCTGGACACGCGGTGACGCTCGACGCCACCGAAACGAGCCGACTTCGGCGATCCTGTGTCATCTCGATTGATACAGGACGGTGGAACAAGCTGCAGGACATGGAAATCAATAAAACTGGACATAAGTGTTACCCTTTCTTGAGCAAAATTTGACAGAAAATATTTTTACCGCATTATTCACTTTTCGAATTTATTCCCCTTTCTGCCACGCATACAGTTGCCGACCCCATTTCAACCGAATCCCATCCCTAGATTCTGGAAAATTAAAGGAGTAGAGATCGACAGCCAGTTGAGCATAGTCCAAGGAAATTCCTGCTCCACGAAGTTGTGTTACAAGGCTTCGAAGATGCCAAGCCATTTCATCAATAGAATCAGAGGTCACCAGTGCATTAAAGCGCCGAATGGTGGGACTTGATTCAAACTCTTCCCCCTGACCTGCGCCAATGAAGTCGCGGACAGCATTACCCAGGCCCCGTCCAACAACATGCATTGGCTTTGCCTGAGATTGTTGATGCACAGCATAGAGCGTCAGCGCCAAATGTGTAGCACTCTCTGCAAAACTTGGTGAGTCGTCCCAACCTTGGAGTCCCACGGGAAGATCACCAAGGGTCGCATCCCACACAGTTGGGTCTGCACCTGGTGCTTTTCCAATATTTTTCCGGAGCATCGCGGCAGTCGCTTTTCCTGAAGACGCATCAGCCATGAGCAGCTCTTGCAGCCAAGACACTTTTCTAGCCACATGCTGATACAACATTTTTGATCGCGATGGTGTGCTCTCAGTTATTTTTGTTTCCATCTTTTCCCTTCTCAGCTATTGTCGTCCTGCTTATCGACAACCGAATCAAGCAATTTACGCAATTTACTGTTGAGCCATAATTCGGCATTGGCGCCGGTCACCCGGACATTGCGATCACCATTCCATCTTCCTGTCCACACGTTCGGCCCCTGCTCGGAGAGTATCTCGCGAGCCAAGCCCCTAGCTTTGCTTTTCAGAATCTGGCCCCACTGGCTTAGCTTTTCGGCGGGGTCCTCAACATCAGGAACACCCCGCAGCCATTCCCGAAATGGAGCGTCGACCAGATCGTAGAATCGACCTCTTATTTCATCGGTGTTCACTTGCTTTTCTCCAGACACCGCAAAAATCACGTCACGATAGAAAGTCCCGAGCATCTTTGCTGTTTCATCCGTCTGGCCCACTGCCTCGCGCGCTGCGGCCCGGAAACGCTCATCCTGCGAATCAAAAAATAGAGCCTTAAGCACCAACGAGTCTTGAACGATGCCCGAAAAGCTTGAACTTTGCGCTCCATAGGTCATTGAAACCATATGAAGGGTCACAATCTTATCTCTAGGAATTACTCCTTCATTTATCAGCTTTCCTAACCATTGCACGTTGATCGCTGTGACCGAAGTTGGCGCATTGTCTGCAAATTTTGATTGCTTTCTTTCCACAGTGGAGTTTGGAAGAATGTTGCCAACAGATCTCCACATCGCCCGCCCAGAATCCAACTCTTGAGGCATATAAACCAGCTGTTTTGCCTTTTTAGTCTGCGGATCCGAATAGCGCCACGGTGTCATGGTTTCAATGCCAAATTTTGTGGTGTACCCAACTCGATCCCCGTTTGCCACAATCACGGCATCAACCCGATCATCTTTCCATCGCAGCCTGACACGTCGTTGAGGCCAGGTGAGCAGTTCTACCAATCCAGTAGCGCCATTGCGCTCTGGAGAGTCCAAGTTATACATTGGCTCCAACCTAGGCCCAGGCCCAAGTGGCGGTAGTTCCCACTGCGGTAGATCATCAGTCCCGGCTTCCTCGCGCTGTGGAACATAATTAAGTAGTAGCGTTTCCTTGAGATTGGCTCCTTTTAGCAGCGTGCCACCAAGCCATCCTGCCCAACCAATACCTATGGGATAGCCTCTGCCTCCCTTTACCCTAGGATCACCTACCGCGCCAGATTTAATACCCGAATAGTCATATGCCATGACATGCACAACCATCTGTGCAGCCTCTGCTACTGAAATTGATGATATTCCGGCCCGCATGGTAAACAGATCCCCATCGTCCCCAATATCAGGCAGAAGGATGTCTAGTTTCTTCCATTCATTTTTTGCGGTATGCAGATCAGGGACCTGAAAGAACGGCATCTTCTCGTCCCGCAAGTCAAAGCGGTGATGCCAGGTATCAAGGTATCTCTGCACCTCAGTGTCCAGCAGGCTCTCTTGCTGCCACTTTTGCTCCCAGTGGTCAAGCGCGTTGTCTAGTTCACGCAACTTCTTTGAATCCCAAGAACGGTATAGAATCGCCAGGATCACTCGCAGCGTCGCAAAATTCACTGTCCCAAGGGCATGAGAAAGATCCCGGTAGTTTTTCAGCTTTATCCAGCAAATCACGGATGCTGATAATAGATTCTTTTCCGTCATGATCCACCACCTCAATCCATGGTTCGTCGATGAGGTTAAAGGTTTCAGACATTCTCTTGTTGCTCCTCTTGTTCTTCATCGTATTTTTCTATCAGTAGTCCGTAGTCTTCGTCGTACGTCAGTAGTTGCCCATTGAGAACCCGCTGAAGGTTTTCATCCAGTACCAGAGGAAGCTGCCCTTTGAGCCACGGGCTTTTTTGCCAAGATTCTTGGCCATCTTCCTCCAGCTCGGCAAGGGTACTGTCCGTCATCAACCACCCCGGTAAGCGGACGGTGCACTTTGCCAGTGTTCGTGCAACTGGCCAATCCAATTCCATGACTCCATCCAGACGCTGCCCTTCAAGTTCTGTAACACGCGGCAGAGCGTATAATCCGTCCCCCAAACGCATGGCCACAACAACTTCGTAGCTATCATCTGAATCTCTGACCTGAGCTGCGCCTTGCTGTTCGTCGGCTGGAGTTAACACGGCACTCCATTTCTCCAATGCATCGTCATATGCAGAAGGAATGCGGAACTGGTTTGCACGTACCAGCTGGTCTGCGTGGAACTCCTGGTCTTTCTGTTCTGCGGCTTCCCACCTTTGTCTCCATGCGTCAGGTGGAGAAAGTAGGTGATCATATGCGTCCGCCACAAGTGGTGCAACGTGATCTGGTGCTGTGACAACACCGCCGTGTGCATCAAGATGACGTTTCAGCACCAACGCTGAACGCAATAGAGGCGCTGCCCGATACACGGCAACTAGCCCACGTGGGATGCGGGGAGCATTGTCCTGTTCGTTGGGTTGTCCGACGCCAACCACAACTAGGCGCAGTTCTTTCATAGACTCAGGCCGCAGTGCATCTAGATGTTGGTGACGGTGGAGCCGTCCCATACGCTGGATAAGTAAATCCAGTGGGGCAATATCGCTGAACATGAGGTCGAAATCCAGGTCGAGCCCTTGCTCGATAATTTGTGTTGAGACGACAATAAGCCGTTGTGGCCGCTGCGTACCGTCCTTACCCAGCTTGCTCACTAGAGACGTTTCTTTCTCGAAACGGTGATCGGTCAAGAATCGTGAATGCAGAAGTTCAACTTCCTCATCCTCTACCCCACCTAGAAGTTCGTAGAGCTGCTGCGCACGGTTGATGGTTGAGCATATGACAGCTATGCACCCGCCTCCTTCTGCCTCAGAGAGCACGGCATCTGCTAGCTCCTCAAGATCCCCTTCTAGAAATTCCACATGAGTGTGCCTTATACGACGCCCGTCAGGAACCGGATAACCAGTTTCAACCCCGGCGCTGCTAGTAACAGTAATCCTTGGGTATCCGTTCCCAGGATCAGGTTCTATATCGCTGCCACCAAATTTTGTAGCACCGTCGTAATACGCGGTGACGAGTTGTTTGCGCTGTTCCGGGGGCAGCGTCGCAGAAAGAGCAATGACCGGAACTTGGTAGTACCCCAACCACTCAAGCACACGTGTGAGGTATTGCCTCATATAAGTGTCGGCAGCATGGATTTCGTCAATAATCACCACCTTCCCCGCGAGTCCAAGGTGCCGTAGTACCACATGCTTGGATTTGAGAGCAGTAAAAAGTAGCTGGTCAATTGTTCCTACAACTACTGACGCAAGGAGGTTAGTTTCGTCCTCGGAACCATTGCGTTGCTTCTAGTGCAACCTCACCAGACCCCTCATCATCGTAGACTGCCTGAATGCGGCCACTGGCGAGGCTCCGAAATTCCTCACTAAATTCCGCTTTTCCGTGTGCGAGTATCGTGCTGATAGGCGCGTCGCCACTAACCCCAGATCGCAACCAGTGAGCGACGCGAGAGAACATTGCATCGGAAGTTACTCGCGTTGGCTGCGCAAAAAATAGCCCGTCCAAATCAAATTTTGCTGCCATGATCTCTGCCATAGCCAACGCTGTTTCCGTCTTACCACCACCGGTTTCATCCTCAACAAGCGCAAAAAATGGCTGCTGCTGCCTCAACGCAATATTGATACCTGCCTTTTGAACACTTCGCATCTCTGAGCCAGCAGGAAGGTTAAACCGTTCCGCAAAGTGGTCAGCAATATCGCCTGAGGGAAGCCACACTCCGCCTAGATCAAGGCGATCAAGCGCCTCGTCGAGACGGTTTTCTGGATCGACAGCCTCATAAGGAAAATACTGCTCATTGGAACCAACCCAGTCCGCAGCAATAAGAATTCCGGTTATTAATGCCTGATCAGCAGCATCCCAAGGCAACATCGCTAGACCGGTAATGTCATCTCCATCAAGCCCAATGAGTTCCATTCCGTAGTCGAGGAATCTTTCTCGGGCTTCTTGCCAATTTAAAGGTTCAAGTTGAAAAGCAGCACTTTCCTCCAGGACTGGGAAAACTCCATGGTGCCCACCTATCACGTATTTCCAGCCGCGAATGGCTCTTCGCATAGCTCTCCGGTTTGCGTTGACCGCCCGAGCGCGAAGCCAAGCCGCAACTGCGTGCGCTCCTACGACAGAATGCGGGTTGGCTGACATTTGTTTCGGAGTTACCGAACCACGATAGCCATGCTGCGCGACCCGACCATAGAGCACACAAACTTTGGGCTGGAAGAACAAGGAAATCTTGCCGCAGTCATGAAACCACGCAGCAGCTTTGAGAACCTTGGACAGTTCCATGCCTCCAAGATTGTTCTGCAATCGGTCCAAACGACCCGGTGCGACAAGTTGATGCGCAACATGCTCAATAATGTCGGTCACGTCTTGTGCATGCTGCAGTAGTGGAAGATAACTTTCCCCCTCATCGACAGACTTTGCCCAAAGATGTTGAGGTCGTCTACGTCCTGCATATGCACCGTCTTGCCCCTTAAAAGCGCTTCATTGCTTACATAGTGGAAGAATATACAGCTTCTTCAAAAACAGTCAGCTTTTAAGAAAAATTTTAATATTAAACTTATTTTAACCCCCATTAACTACCCCCTAATCAAAACAGCTCTTCGCTTCAACGTAACCACACAGTCATAAAACATGCAGGTCAGGAGCATAAAAAGGCCGACACAGCACCGTCCCGGCCAAGGACCACAAAAAGAGAGCGAGGTAGTTTACAACGCCAACCTCAGACCCCCGCTCACACGCAATCCCATCTTTGTTGCATTCAATGGCGAGTAAGTAATCGCGCCAACCTCAATGGATGGACGTCGTTAAGCCTGCTCGGCGTACGGTGCCACAGGTGGGGAAGCCAGCGCCAGTAACCCCAAAGTACGGGCAAACCCCCGGGGACCGACGGCCCAGTACCAGGAATGATGCCGCAGTACAGTGCCCAGGCGGCGAGATCAGCCCGGTCACCGCTACTACCACCAGCGCTTTTACCCCTACCCAGCCGCAGAACTTACCGCTCGCAGGCCACGCCGTCATTGTCGCGATCCAGGTGCGGCGCGTAGGCGGGTTCACCACGGTGAATGGGGGTGCGCACTCCGGCCGCGCGGGCTGCTGCGCAGTTCTTGAAGCTACCACCCTGCGGGGCAGGTGCCGGTGCAGGCGCAGGGGCTGCCTGAACTGGAGCAGGGGCCGGGGCTGGCGCAGGTGCGGGAGCCGGGGCCGGGGGAGCTGGCGGATTGGGGATGATTCCCGGCAGCGGATTAGCGATCAGCCGCTGCTGCACCGCCCAGGTGAGTCCCGCAGAGATGAGGCCACCAATGCCCACGATCCCGGCGATAACACCCAGGAATTTCAGGGTTTTATTATCTTTGTTCTCAGCAATGGCACTGCTTCCCGCTTTGCCGCGTTCGCTACTCCCCTTGACCTTGTCGCTGCTGCCGCTGACTTTTGCACTGCTTCCACCAGCTTTTTCACCAGGCTTGCCTGCAGCACCCGTGCCAGAAGCTGCATCCGCACCAGAAGCGGCGCCCTTGCCCGCCTCAACCTGATTTCCACTGGCCTCATTTCCAGCAGCGGCATTACCAGCACCTTTACCGGCCTCGCCGTTTGCCCCAGCAGCGGGCGCAACCACCCCGGTCTCCTGCTTTCCCTGAGCTGGTTTTTCTTCAGCTCCAGCATTCACCATTCCAGCGAGCGGTAGGACCACTGCCAGGCTCAGACTTACAAGTTTTGTGCGTGTACGCATCGCAGACTCCTTTTTCATAGGCTTATATTTGGAAATTCTTATATTTTCTTCCTACTTTTCTCAAATAACGCCCTTCAGGGGCTACCCCCAGAACCACCCCCAACGCCGCTCGCGCCCCGCCTGCACCCATACCCGTGCCCTAAAGCCACCCCGCACCTCGCACTGCCATTTTTTTCGGCCAAATCACCTCGCACCGGTACGATGGACACCAAACCGAACTATCCCCCATATTTTTTTAGCTAGCTACCCCAGAACTATTTTCGATTAAAGGATTGCTGCGACTATGCCCCTCCCCTCCCCCAGCCCCGATTCTCGCGCACTTATTACCGGCGCTAGCCAGGGAATTGGCATGGCCATTGCGCGTGATTTAGCCAAGCAGGGCCACCATGTGATCTTGGTGGCGCGTCGTAAAGATGTGCTGGAGCAATTTGCTGAAGAATTAGCGTCGCGATACAACGTCACGGCCGAGGTTTTTCCCTGCGATTTGTCGGATGAGCAGCAGCGCCACAAGCTTATCGCAGACATCAAAGACCGCGACATCAGCATCATTATCAATTCTGCTGGCATTGCGAGTTTCGGCCCGTTCATGGACCAGGAATGGGAGTATGAGACCAATCAGTTCGAGCTCAATGCCACGGCTGTTTTTGAACTCACCCGCGCCGTGCTGCCCCGAATGCTGGCAAATAGAAAAGGTGCTATTCTCAATGTTGGTTCGGCTGCTGGCAACCTCCCTATTCCAAATAATGCGACCTACGTGTTCACCAAGGCGGGCGTGAATGTATTCACGGAGGCCCTGCATTATGAGTTGAAAGGTTCGGGGGTCAGCTGCACGCTTCTTGCACCTGGTCCAGTGCGGGACGCGGTAATCCCGGAGGAGGAGAAATCTATTGTGGATAAGGTGGTACCGGATTTCCTCTGGACCACCTATGAATCCTGCGCAAAAGAGTCCCTCGAAGCGTTGGCAAAGAATAAACGCCGTGTGGTTCCGGGTCCGCTGAGTAAGGTGTTGAATGTGGCGTCGCTCGTCGCGCCGAGGGGTATTGCCTCCCCACTTATTGGTTCGTTTTATAAGAAAATGTCGTAAAAATGATGTCGGAAAGTGCTATGTCGAAACATGACCGTTTGGTGTGGATTGATCTCGAAATGACGGGTCTTGACCCAGATCATCACGTCGTTGTGGAGGTGGCGGCGCTGGTCACGGACGCGGACTTGAACATCCTCGGTCAGGGCGTCGATATTGTGGTCCACGCCACGGAGGAGCAGCTGGCGGGCATGAATGAGCTCGTGGCAGACATGCACGGCTCGTCGGGCCTGACGGAAGCGATTCGCACCTCGACCACCACAATTGAGCAGGCTGAGCAGGCGGTTCTTGACCTCATAGCCGAGCATTGCGATCCCGATCATCCCGCGCCGCTGGCCGGAAATTCCATCGCCACGGACCGTTCCTTCATTCGCAAGCACATGCCCCGACTGGACAACGCCCTGCACTACCGCATGATCGACGTGTCCACCCTGAAGGAGCTCGCCCGCCGCTGGTATCCCCGCGTCTACTTCAACCAGCCGGAGAAGGGCCTCGCCCACCGCGCCCTCGCCGACATCGTGGAATCCATCCGCGAGCTGGACTATTATCGACGCTCGTTCATCACACCCGATCCAGGTCCCACCACCGCCGAATGTATCGACGCCGCGAAGGAATCGATGGCCTCGTACCAGCGCTTTTTGCAATAACGCACGAGTGAGTTATTATAGTTCTCGCTGCTTTTAACAGCAGCAATGGTGGCTGTAGTTCAGCTGGTAGAGCACCAGGTTGTGATCCTGGGTGTCGCGGGTTCGAGCCCCGTCAGCCACCCCAAAGACAAAAACCAGGTTTGATAATACAAACCTGGTTTTTTGTGCGTGCGGATGAAATTCTTTTAATTACTATTCAATTAAACGTTCTTTAATGGTTAACTAAATAGTATGAAAGGAACACGCAGAAGACGCGCTGCGGCACTTCTCTGCACCCTTGGTATTTCACTATTCAATGCGCTACCGGCGTCCGCCACTGAATCGATACCTTTCTTACAGGTCGGCGGTGTGAAAAATGGACAACCAGACCCCACTCGACACCACGCTATTCTCCCGCCAGAGCAGTCACTACGTTGGAAAGTCGAATTAAAACATGGTGATCAACTGGCGTTAGGAATGATGGTCACGCCACCGGAAGACGCGGCGTCGATACCCGGACTGGCGCGAATAACAGCCGACATTATCGACCCCACCGGAAACCACTGCGTCTCCGAATCCAGCGACGGAACAGCCGCCAATGAATTCACCCAACCCATCAGCGGATTCGCAACGTCTTACGTGGTTGGCGACACTTTCGGAAACTGCGCGCCCGGTGCCTACGACATTGTGATCACCCGAAAAGGCACACTCGGCGGCACACACGAACTCCCACTCGACTTCACATTATGGAAAATCCCAACAGCGGCAACCGACACAATAGCTACCTCCGCGCCACCGCCCGAACTCAGCATGGACATCGACAACACCGCCGCAACTCTTCACACCGCCACCACGCTTAACGACGCCCCGACAGTACACGCAGGCAGCTACGAAACAACACTCCATTCCGGCACGACACAATGGCTCCGAATTCCCATTGCCGAAGGGCAACGACTACAAATAGCCATAGAAGCCCCGCCCACACAAGGAACCATCAACTGGGCGGTCATTGGGCCCAACCTCTACCCCGTTGACATCGAAGAAGGCACCAACAATTACGGCGAAACAACTATCCCGTACCGGCTCAAACTCGACACCATGGAAGCCCGCAAAGTCACATCCATCACCCAAGAAATACGCTGGGGAAACATTATCGAAGACACCGAATTCGACCACAAAGGGGGATTCCTCGCCGGCGAACAGAACGTAGCCCTGCGCTACAGCCCGGACACACCGCAGTCCACCACTATCCGCTTAGCTCTGCGCGCCGTGGGCAACGCCGAACCAGGACCCAAGCTTTCCTACGGCGTTGCGGGCGAGGCTGTGGAGGTTTCTGACGCGATCAGAGCACGAAAAACATCCAGAAACAACCAGCCCACAAGCCCCTTCATTCCGATTGCCTCTGGAGCGATCCTCGCCACCGCGGTGCTTGTGCTCGGAATGCTGTTCATGCTGCGTCGGCGGTGAACGCCAAGCACGCCACGCGCACCCCATCACACCTTCCCCACAACCTCCGCGAGAACCCCCGGCAGGAGCGCCTGCCACCAGAGCGCGTCATGGCCACCTGGATAAATATCAAAGCCGAGGAGTTTCCCCTGGGCGCGGAGCAGCGCGGCGGCGTGGTGGACATCCCGTTCAAGATCCCATTCGTACGCCCCTACCTGCAGATATGCGGGCGCGCCGTCCTGTCGGCTTCGCTCGTCAAACCATGCGCCGCCGTTCCACCACAGCGAAGGAGATTGCGCGATGGCAGCCGCCACGAGGTCAGGGTGCCGCATACCGGAGAGCAGTGCAAACAACCCTCCCATGCTTTGCCCCACAACAATCACAGGCGCATCGCTCCCGTCCCCCAGCAGCCCCAACGCCCGCTCGATGAAGGAACGTCCAGCATCCGCGTCGCTGGTGTAATCGAGTTGTCGTTGTTGGGGTCCACCGGATTCGATAAACACCGCATGGATAGGCACAGGCACTTCCTGCAGGCGCTGACCAGCGGGTACTGATTCACCCAGGTCTCCCCGTCAAGAACAACCAGCCGCGCCACGGGAGCAGCATCATCCGCTGGTTTCCAGGTCCAGGCGGTGAGTTCTGCCCCATTCACCGGACTCATAACTTGAGCAACCCGAATCCCCTCCGTATCCCCCGACAAAACCGCCCGGTCAGCGTCCCGCCCACGCGCCACAGCCAGCCGCGCGTTACCTAGGAAACCAACGGCACCAACGTATTCGCGAGCACGTGGGTCCTCAACCGCGCTAGCGCGGATCATCCCAAACATCTCACGGTCTGCCCCGCCATGCAGCACCGGCGCGGCAAGTTCCTCCGAAGGAATGCTGTAGTTGTAGGTTCCCATCCACTCGGTGGGCATATCCAGAGTGAGGGCGTGCAGCCCGGTCCCCGCGATGGATTCCAGCCGCGTATCGGCGGGATCAAGCATGTCAGTAACCTTGTTCAGGTTCAGAATCACCCCGTGGGGAGCATCGCCGTACCACACAAACGTAACCAGCGTGTTTTCCACAAGCGGCGTCCCGGTTGCCGTGAGTTCCCCGTACATAAGCTCCGCGCGTTCCTCGCGTTGCTGGGTGTCGGGGATGGCTGCGAGGGCTTCGCGGGCGGCGTCGATAAGCGGTGAGGAGGCTCGTGGAAGTGGCCATGGTCGGATAGTATGGGGTGGCGTCAGCATGTCCGCCACCTTACCCGCGCAAGGAGGGGCACTTTGAATAATTACACCTCAGTTACGTTCACCTGGGAGGGCGAGCAGCAGCCGGGTCTGTGGTGCCCTGCGTTGAGTTCTAACGTGATTCCGATGGAACGGTCGGGGGACGGCTGGTCGTTCACGGCTGAGCTACCGAATGCCTCGGGCGTGTCGTGGGCGATTGTTCCGAATGTTACTGAGGTCACGGCTCTTTCCCCCGCGCTTCTCGACGCCGCCCTTTCCACACCAAATCCGACGGTGCCGAGCTTGTATCGGCTGATCGGGACGGATCCGATGACGCGCGCGGAGCCGAATATTTCGGTGCTGCAGCAGCCTGACGCACCGGAATATGATTGGGCTGATCTGGGCAATCCTGCCCCGCAGTTGGCGGGCGAGAAGCTGGCGACGGGACATAAAATTCACTACGCGCTGGAAAATCCGAACCAGGTGCTGTTCCTGGACGGTGAGGTGATGCAGCGCATCCATAATGATTTCCTGGACCTCAACATCGCCCCGATTTACGTGCACAACAGCGGCATGGCGCAGCGTATGGGCGATTTTGCCGACCCGATTGGCTTTGCCCACGCCGTGGGCGCGCACATTGAAGAGCAGCCCGACGTGATTGTGGGCATGTCTGCGGGCGCGCTCGCCGCCTGCGCCCTGGCTGTGGAGTTGGGCGCGCAGCGTGTGGTGCTGCTCTCCCCCGCCGTGGTTGCAGGTATCGACGTCGCGCGGGAACTCATGTCCTCCCTGCTTGCGAACAACATTTCCGTTGACATCGCAGTGGGTTCCGAGGAGAACCGCGGCGACCGCCCCGAGCAGTCGATCTTCACGATTGCGCAGGGACTGGCCGACGGAATCGAATCCGCAGGCGGGCGGTCCACCTTTACCGTGTTCCCTGGCGGGCACGATCTCGCAGCGTGGCGGCCCGTGTTGGCGCGAATGTTAAGTTGATAATTTTCCGGTCGCGTTTGTGATAAGTATCCCACTTACGGGGGCTTTTACCCTACTGTGGAGACATGGCAACAAATGAGCGTACCTTTTTCGGGCACCCCTGGGGGCTAGCCAACCTATTCGGCGTGGAAATGTGGGAGCGTTTCAGCTTCTACGGACTCCAAGCAATCCTGCTCTACTACCTGTACTACCAGACCACCGACGGCGGCTTAGGCATCGACGAATCCATCGCCACCGCCATTGTCGGTGCCTACGGTGGGCTTGTGTACGTGGCAGCCATCGGCGGCGGCTGGGTTGCCGACCGCATGCTCGGTGCCGAACGCACCCTGTTTTATTCAGCCATCATCGTCATGCTCGGCCACATCTCCTTGGGCCTGCTCCCCGGCATCCTTGGACTGACGGTCGGTCTGATGCTGGTGGCTCTCGGCTCCGGCGGCGTGAAAACCACCGCCTCCACCGTCCTCGGTGGACTCTACGAGGAAGACGATCCGCGTCTCGACGGCGGCTACTCCATCTTCTACATGGGCATCAACATCGGCGCGCTCTTCGGCCCACTGGTCACCGGCTGGATGTGGGGGCAAGCCGGATTCCACTGGGGTTTTGGCATGGCCGCGTTCGGCATGGCCATCGGCCTCATTCAATACGCCGTCATGCGCAAAGACACCATCGGTGCCGTGGGCAGCACCGTGTTGAACCCCGCTCCGCGCAGTCAAATCCTCAGCGTGCTGGGAATCACCCTCGCGCTTGTGGCCGTGGTCGTAGTGCTTTTTACCACGGGAATCTTGAAAATCGGGTGGCTCTCCAATTTTGTCAGCATCGTCGGCGGTATCGCAGCCGTCCTGCTCTTCGTCCAGATGTACAGCTCCCCCAAAACAACCCAGACCGAAAAACACCGCCTCCTGGGCTTCATCCCCATGTTCTTCGCCTCTGTGATGTTCTGGTCCATCTACCAGCAACAATTCACCGTTATTGCCATTTACTCCGACCAGCGACTCAACCGCACCTTCGGCGGCTTTGAAGTAAGCCCCGCCTGGGTCGGATCCATCAGCCCCATCTTCATCATCGTCTTCTCCGGCATTTTCGCCACCATGTGGCTCAAACTCGGTGAACGGCAGCCCTCTACCCCTATGAAATACGCGCTCTCGCTGATGCTGACCGGCCTCGCCGCTTTCATATTCATCCCCTTCGCGGGTGGCGGCCCCAACTCGACGCCCTTCTTCGCCATGGTGGCCATCCTCTTCCTGTTCACCATGGCCGAGCTCATGATCTCCCCCGTCGGCCTTTCCCTGGCCAGCCGACTCGCCCCGGCGCGATTTGCCACCCGCATGATGAGCCTGCAATTCCTCTCGTTGGCGGTTGGGACCGCCCTGTCCGGGACCTTCGCCGGGTACTACGACGCGGGCGACGCCGGTGCCGAGCGTACTTACTTCCTCGTCATTGGTGCCGCCGCTATTCTCGGCGGCCTGGTTATGGTCGCGCTGCGACGGGGTATCCTCACCGCGTTTGAGGGAGTGCAGTAGCTGGACGTGCTGGCGAGCGTGCCGCGTAAGCAATGAAAAACCCGCCCCCCCCCTGCAATCACGCGGGGTGGGCGGGCTCCTCCAAGCAACCTACCAGGCTGAGGTTTCGTTGACGTTGCCTTTGCTCCAGGTTTCCCAGGGGATGTTCCAGTCGCCGAGTCCGTCGTAGCCGGAGAGTTCCTCGCCGATGGTGTTGCGGACTTGGACAATATCGCCACGCTTCAGGTTTTCTTGGAACCATTCGGCGTTGTCGGTGCTGACGTTGATGCACCCGTGGGAGACGTTTTCAACGCCTTGGGATCCCACCGACCAGGGTGCCGCGTGGACGAAAATGCCGGAGTAGGACATTTGGGTGGCAAATTGCACGTTGGTGCGGTATCCGTCGGGCGCATCAATGGCGAGTCCGTAGGAGGAAGAGTCCATGACGATGGTGGGGTGCTTGTCGCCAATGATGTAGGTCCCGTGCGGGGTGGGGTATTTGCCGGATCCCATGGAGATCGGCATGGTTTTGAGCACTTCCTCGCCACGCTTGATGGTCATGGTCTTGGTGTTGTCGTCGGCAACAGCAACAACTTTGTCGCCGATGGTGAAGTTGGTGTTGTTGTTTTCTTCACCGTAGACTCCGCCGCCGAGGTCGACACCGTAGATGTCCACCTTGACGTCGACTTTGGTGCCGGGTTCCCAGAAGTCTTTGGGCCGCCACCGGACTTCGCTGTTGTTGAGCCAGAAGAACTGGCCCTCAACTTTGGGTTCGGTTTTGACGGTGATGGCGTCTTGCGCAGCTTGACGGTTTTCGATGTTGGTGTCGAATTTGATTCCGATTGTTTGACCGACACCAACCGTGGATTCGGGAAGCGGCGAAAGGGCCGCGGTGGTGGTGTTGGTCGCGTCGATGGTGCTGAAGCTCATTTCCTGCTTCTTCTCACCCTTGGCCTCAATGGTCAGGGTGTAGGTACGGCTGTAGCCCAGCGGTTCGGTGGTTTCCCACTTCTTTTTGTCTTTGTCCAGCGATGCTTCGACGACTTTGCCGTCTTCGTTGGTCATGGTGACTGTGCTGAGTTCACCATCCCCGATCTTGACGGTGATGGGTTTGGCGGGGTTGACGTCCTTTTGCCCGTCTTTGACGTTGGCTTCAGGTTTTTTATTTTCGGCGCTTTTCGACGCCTCGGCTGCCGCATCGACAGCTTTGTCGCCGCTGTTCTGACCAGCGGCGCATCCACCTAGGATGAGGGCCCCGGCGAGGAGCCCGACCGCTCCTAGCGCGGTGAGGGGGCGAAGTCCCGGCATTTTTCTCCAAACACTATGATTTTGCAAGTCTCTAAGCAGAGAGTACACGTTTTTTGATGACAAAACCGTAACTCCTCTTATCGTGTTCCCAGACACCCATGATACTGGACGTTATGCGGGGAGCTACCAGTAGATTTGCATATTTTTTAGCAGTGTTGTTATAGTTTCCTTCGTTGCAAAGAACGGCGCCATTAGCTCAATTGGCAGAGCAGCTGACTCTTAATCAGCGGGTTCGGGGTTCGAGTCCCTGATGGCGCACATATGTCCCCCTGTATGGTTCACGCCTACTGGGGGCTTTTGGTTTATCATTGGTTGTCATGCGAGCTTTGATCATTGTTGACGTCCAAAATGACTTCTGCCCAGGCGGCCCCCTAGCCACAGCCGACGGCAACAACGTAGCCCGGCGAATAGCCACCTTTGTCAAAGATCACGGCAAGGATTACAGCGCCGTGGTGGCTACAAAGGACTGGCACATTGACCCCGGCGAACACTTCTCCCCCACCCCGGATTTTCTGGATACCTGGCCGGTGCACTGTGTTGCCAACAGCGACGGCGCAGATTTCCACCCCATGATTGACCCGAGCGTTTTCGACGCAGTGTTCCTCAAAGGCCAGTACACCTCCGCCTACTCCGGGTTTGAAGGCGCGACAGAAGACGGTAGTCCCCTGGCCACATGGCTGCGTGACCGGGAGATCACGCACGTGGACATTGCGGGCATTGCCACTGATTACTGCGTACGCGCCACCGCGCTGGACGCGTTAAGCGAGGGATTCACAACCCACGTGCTCACGGATCTGTGCGCCGCCGTCGCCCCAGACACTGGGCGCGCAGCCTTGGAGGAGCTGGCTGCGGAAGGCGCGAACGTCGATAAGCAGAACTAGCGGTTGGACAGCAGGCGCTGGAGTTCCTTCAGGTCCTTCGAGCGTCGGCGGGAGCGGGCGAGGCCGATGAGGACGCCGACAGCCACAACAGCAGCAACACCTGTGAGAATTTGCTTTACCTGCGGCTCCTGGAGGCGTTGGAGGGCAGACTTCTTGGCGTCCTCAACGATGGTTTGGGGGCGGGTGCGGTAGGCCAGCCGATCCAAAGTACCCGCCAACTGACGACGCGTACGCTCGATGTCCTGCTGGATGTCTTCAATGTTGCGGGCCACGAACAATCTCCCAAAGTTGCGAAACAAACAATAAACAACACTAACGCTAGTGGATAACCCGAGCACGCGCACGCAGAAACAGCAACATGAGTATTCTTGTCACTATGACTGAGCAAAAACGCCTGGAAATTGGTGACCAAGCCCCGGCCTTCACCCTGCCCAACGATAGCGGTGAAACGACGTCACTGGCCGATTACCAGGGTAAACGCGTGCTCGTCTACTTCTACCCGCGTGCCAACACCCCCGGATGCACCACAGAAGCCTGCGACTTCCGCGACAGCCTCACACAACTCAATGACCTGGGGATAGAGGTGGTGGGCATCTCCCCCGATACGGTGGATAAACTCGTGGCCTTCCGCGAGAAAAACAACCTCACCTTTCCCCTGCTCGCCGACCCCGACAAAAACGTGCTCAAGGAATGGGGTGCCTTTGGGGAGAAAAAGAACTACGGCAAAATCGTCGAAGGCGTGATCCGCTCCACCTTCCTCGTCGGTACCGACGGCACCATCGAACTCGCGCTCTACAACGTGCGCGCCACCGGACACGTCGCCCGGGTCATCAGAGAACTGGAAAAATAACCGCCGCATGGACCAAGACGCCCCGGACATACTCCTACCGCGCCGACGCCCCGCGCAACAGCGAAGCCGCGAACGCTTCAACCGCATCCTCGCCAGCGCCCGCGCGGTCCTTGTCGACGTCGGGTTCGAATCCTTTACCTTCGACGAAGTCGCCCGGCGTGCCGAAGTGCCCATCGGTACTCTGTATCAATTCTTTGCCAACAAATACGTGCTCATCTGCGAACTCGACCGGCAAGACACCGCCGAGATTGTCTCCGAGCTTCAGGACTTCTCCTCCCGAGTGCCGGCGCTGCAATGGCCCGACTTCCTCGACGAATTCATCGACCACCTCGCAGGACTCTGGCGCGATGATCCCTCCCGCCGTGCCGTCTGGCACGCCGTGCAATCCACTCCGGCGACCCGCGCCACCGCCGCCGCGACCGAGCAGGAAATGCTCGACCTCATTGCCCGCGTGATGAAGCCCCTCGCCCCCGGCTCCCCCCGATATTCTCCGCCGCGAGCTCGCCGGGATTCTGGTACACACCGTCAGCTCGCTGCTCAACTACGCTGTCCGCGATAAAGAGCTTGACGACGCCCGCTTCTCCGGCACCGTCGCCGAAATCAAGCGCATGCTGGTTGCGTATCTGTTTGCTGTAGCGACGGGGTAGGTTGTTGGGGGTTTGGTGGCATTTGGTGGGGGGCTTAGCGACTATTGAACAACGTTAGTGCAAACTTTTGCGTAGTAATAGGTCTATCGGCAGGCTCGAAAATGGGGTGTTCGCGTACCTGGCGATGGACCTATATGACAAGCGTGAAAATGTGCTTATCTCCAAGCCGAAAAACAGGGCATTGTCATGCTTGAGCATAAGCACACTGTGCACTACCCCACCATCAACCCGATACAACAAGTGGCCGTGGCGTAGTCGCCGTCGTGACTAATGCTGAGGCTGATGTGGGGCGTAGCGCCTCCCATAGTCTCCGCAACCTGCTCGGCAACCTCCCCGATCAGATGAATAGCCACACGCCCCCACTGGTCGGGAACAACTTCTACCTGCGACCAGTCAAAATCTTCCAGGTCGATCACGGGCGGGGTGCCGTAGAGGGCCTGGGACCAGGCTTTGACAAAGGCTTCTTTAGCGGCCCATCGCCCGGCGAGGTGCTGATCAGGGTCGAGTTTTTGGTTGGCGTGACGCCTTTCAAAGGCGCTGAATACGCGGTGAAAGCGACTGCCGGGTTGCTGTAGCTGTTCGGCAAAACTGGGGATATGGACGAGGTCAATACCGATGGCGGGGGTGACAGGGGGCATGCCCTCAATAATAATCCGCGGAAAGTACTTGCCAAAGTGGAAAGTACTTTCTTAAAATCAGAGGCATGAACACCACAACACCACAAGAGGTGCAGGCCCAGCTCACAGAGGCCCGCCTGCGCACGCAAGGCATCAGTGGATTTAGCCCCGTCTGGGTCGCCTACGAGATCATCCTTATTGCTATGACCTTCGGAGTGCTATGCGCGTACTTTGATGGACATCCCGATTTTCAATCCCTACGCACCCCATTCTTTGCCATGGGGATGGCATGGCTGTTCGGAGGCATAGTCATGCTCATACTCACCAAGACCATCTCAAAACCCATCCGCTTCGGCTTTGAGCGTCGCTGGGACATTATGCATTACCTCATGGCAGGCAGTTTCTTTGCTTCGACACTCATCGTTGTTTTTGCGCCGCTAGAACTGTGGCACGTCCTTGCCATCATCTCCGCCTACCTGCTCTTGGGCATTGCAGCCCCTGTATGGGAGGTGATCACTGTGCGCAACCTTTACAGAAACGCCCAATAAAGTCCACATTTCTGTAACCGAATTCTTCTCAAAGATGGGATTTCTCTGACATGAACGCACTAACACCACATGAAGCGCAGGCTCAACTCACGGAGGCTCGCATGCGCACGCAAGGCATCAGCGGTTTCACCCCTGCGTGGGCCTCTTATGAGATCATAATTGCCGCCATGGTCTTCGAAGTTCTAGCCAATTACTGTGACGGGCACCCCGAATTTCACGCCCTTCGCATGCCGTTGTTCATCACAGGATTTGTGTGGCTCGCTGTCGGAGTCGGCTTATCCACATTCACGGTGATTGTCGCTAAAACCGCCCTCCGTGGTTTCGGACTTCGTTGGGGCATCATGATTGGGGTCTGGTCCGTTTGCTACTTGGCACTCATGCTTACTACGACCTTCACACCAGTGTCCCTGACGCAGCTTTTCATCATGCTCTCCATAGTCCCACTCCTAGGCATCGCAGGTCCCGTGTGGGAAATGCTCGCCCTGCGCAAGAACAGAAAGAGCATCCGATGAGCACCCACCCTCGCAATGACCTCAACCCGGCGTTCACTAATCCGCTGCGGTTTTCCCTGATGGCTACGCTCGCGGGCGTCGAGAAGCTGCCGTTCAAGGACGCCCGGGATTACCTGGGCACCACCGATTCGACGCTTTCTAAGCACGCGAGCGCGTTGGAGGAAGCGGGGTTCGTCACCATCATGAAAGGGTTTTTGGGCAAAAAGCCGCAGACAACCCTGAAGCTCAGCAAACAGGGCCGCACGGCGTGGGCGGCGCATCTCGACGCCCTGCGACAGATCGCCTTCCCCCAAGACACCGAGAGTTAGTGGTCCTTCGATAGAACCCGCACCAGCGCACACACTATAATCCCCAGGAACAGTAAAGCTAATGGAAGAAACACGAAGGCACCGACATCCTTGAGGCTCTGCGCCTCCGATGCGGTGCGTATCGGACTAACACGATTCACGGCGGGAGCGGCGGGGATCGCGGGGGCTATGGGGTTAATGGGCGTCGAAAAGCGGAGAAGGGAATCCTGGGATTCAGCTGCGGCGGGGGCATCGGGTTGGAACACCGTTTCCGTCACAATGCTGTCCATGATGTCCTGCACCACCCCATAGGACGTGAGATGAATGGGAGATGCCACGGGCTGAGCGTCGGCAGTGGTTGAGTAGAAAACCACCAGGTAATAGTGGTCGGACTTCCACCCACCCAATGGAGGTTCGGCAACAATGGATTGGGCGAGACCGCCGTCTTTAATTCCCTGGGTAATGCTAGCCGCATGGTGCTGCTCATCCGGCACCGAAAAGGGATCGTCCCGATGCTCAGCGGTGTATTCGATCAATTCGTCCGCATCGGAATTGATATAGACATGGCCAACAGCGTTGCGCGGCCCCGACAGGCGGCTATCAAATCGCAACGACCGCTCCCCCAGCTTGTCATGCAGCAAGGCACCCGGCGCACTGACCACCCAGCGAATAAGGGTGCCGTTAACCTGCTGGCCGTCCACCGTTATGTAAGCAGGAAGTGTGGGGGCCGCTTTCACAATGCCAGAAGGGCCATCGCCCGGCAGAGTAATACTCCGGTCAGTGCCGTTGATATTGAAGTCAATGTCCATGGAATCATAACTGCTCAAAGCTTTGACTTCCGTGGTGAGCGTGCCAATAGCATTGTTATGACCTGCCAGGGAATCATCAAAAGTGCAGGTGACCAGGTTAGTGCGACGGTCCGAGGTGCAGTCGCCAACCGTGCGCCCGCTACTGTCGTGCAGGGCATTGAAACGTGGCCGGAACTCGGAATTGCGTGGGAAATTGAATGGTGAATTGTTGACCTTCAAACTCCCCACCTGACAGCGACCATGGCCAACTGAATGTCACTTCCGAATTTTCCGTTATAGGGAGGGCAGATGCCGTGATAATGGGGGCATCAATGTCAATGAAGGTGGGCGCATTGGCGGCGGTACCGACGTGATTTACCTGGGCAGTGTTGTTTGCTTGGGCTTGGATGATGACATCGGATTGGTGGTGAGAGGTTGCTGCGTGAGCTTCAGCGAGCTGCATTTCGACAAACGAAGTTCTGGCAAAGTGGGCTCCAGCGAGGTCGGCGAATGCCCCGCTGACGTTAATAACGATAGATAGCAGCAGTGCAACGCCAAGCAGAGCGCAGCGTCGAGCATTCATCAAGCGACTCACAGATCCTCTTCACCCCTTGCGGTTGAGTTATAGCATGAACCAATCACATTTAATGCTCAGGATTTTATCATCTTAAACCTTCATTTCAAAGGCGATATTTGAGGTAATCCTCACTTTATGGCCACAGATGGGGGACTATCCGGGGGTTGAGCAAGTGATGATCCGGTGGTGAGCAGGGAAAATTGGTTGATGATCGCCCCCCAGACCCGAAACCCATGCCCGGCATGCAATCAAAGCCAGCAAAGAATAAAAGTGGCTACGCTTACAATTTTCTTAACATTGACGCGTTGTGGCAGGCACCCAGCACCGTGGAGCGCTGTGGAGCACAGTAAAACACTGCGGAACATGCAAAGCGCAAACACACAGAGCGCAAAAAGAAACCCCGGCTCCACCATTACATGGAGCCGGGGCGCAGGTGCGCTAGGCCATTAAAGCGCTAGTGCACTACATCGGGATGTTACGAGCGGCGGCTACGAATGATCATCGCAGCACCAGCCGTGACAACCAGAAGCGCTAGCATGCTAACACCGATGACCGAGGCACCTGTGTTGGCCAGTTTCTTCGGGTTCTGCTTCTCGGGTGTCGGGTTCCCCGACTGTGCTTTGGCAGGGATGCCCTTCTGCGGAACACACGGAACACCCTTGTCATTACCGTTGGCACCGTGTCCACCCGAATATCCACCCGGTTCACTCGGGGTACCCGACGCGGGAGCGTGAGGATCACACGTCTTGGGTGCGGGCACCGAGGGGGTCGGTGTCGCGGACAGCGGTGTGGGCGGCTTCTGCACTGACGGTGCCGGAGGTGTGGGTAGCGGGATCAGGGGAACGATCGGGATGACAAACCACCACCATGGAATGTTGGCACTGTTCGTGACCTTCACTACCGTTGCTTTGCTGCTCTCGGCTTTGACAGTGATGGTTGCTGTGCCATCACCATTGTCTTTCACAGCCCCAGCGGTATCACTACCGAAGCGTGGTGTAGCCCAGGAGGTAAAGGTGTCCGATGCCGGCATTGTTTCCTTCAGCGTCACCATCGTGCCCACGGGCATCTGCGGCAGCTTATGGGTGTCGCCATCCTTGAGTGTGAACGTCTCCTTCTTGGACTCGTTACCAATGCCCCACGTCGCGGTGAACTGGTACTCCTTCGACTTGTTGCTAGAGGAACCTGCTACAAGACCCACGACTTCCTTGGTAATTTCAACGGTTCCAAGTTTGTCGTAGCTGTTCTTGATGCGCGCAGAGGCTTCACTGCGCTCATCCTCAACTGTTGCTTCAGCGCGAACAATGGACTCGTCTTCGACGAAGATCGCGCCGTCAACTGCCACGTCCTTGGTGTCCTCTGTGAAGGTACAGCGTGATCCAACAACGATGTCCTTGATGGTTGCGGGTTCATCAACCTTCAGCTTCACCTCGCCTTTCGACGTCTCTTTGCCTTCCTTGGTGCAGACGTAACCAACGGTGAAGGTCTTGTGCTTGATGACGTCCAGATCCTTGGCCGATCCAGCCAACTCCTTGGTTACCTTCACACTGCCCTTCAGCGCAGTGTATGTGTTCGTTGCAGTAACAGACTTGGTAGCACCCTTAACGATAGTAATCTCTTCCAAACCACTCGTCTTCAGGTGAGCACCAGCAACACCAGCACCCACTTCGTTGACTACACAGCTAAAGTCATGAGGAATCTTCTTACTGGTCGCAGTACCATTGGCCTTCACCACAAGATCACCCTCGACCTTGGTGGCTTCGGTCTTAGCTTTATCCGTGCACACGTAGTGGAAGGTAAATTCCTTATCTCCCACTGCAACATTGTCAGGGTTCACTAACTTCTTGGTAATAGTGAAATCACCCAAATCAGAAGCATAGACATTGTTCACAGTGAAAGTCTGAACCTGATTAGCCGAAATCTTCACCGACTTCGGAGAGATGTTCGTCGTACGGGTTGCGTCCTTCACATCAGCAGAATCAGCACGCTCGGCAATTTGACACTCGTACCCAACCGGAATCTCAGGGGACGTCACTTCACCGGCACCATCAACAGTCAAGGTGAACTGTTGTGGCGCAGGTTCATTGACATCCTGAACTTCGGCACGCATTCCTGTGTTGGGTTGCGGAAGAGCAGGCGGAGTACACACGTAGTCAAAGACATAGCGCCTATTCTCGTTCTGCGGAATCACCTTGTGGGGGTCTTCAACGGTCTTGACGATCTTGAACTTACCCTTGTGCGCCCGATACGAGTTTGTCACGGTGACGTCTTTGCGTTCGCCCCTGACAATGGTGATCTCGTCCAAACCACTCGTTTTCAGTTCAGCATTGGCAACATCGCCACCAGTTTCCGTAACCGTACAGTCAAAGCCGTGGGGAATCTTCTTACTGGTAGCAGTACCATTGGCTTTCACCATAAGATCGCCCTCGACCTTGGTGGCTTCGGTCTTGTTTTTATCCATGCATACGTAGTGGAAGGTAAATTCCTTATCTCCCACGTAAACGTTGTCGGGATTATCCAGCTTCTTGGTGATAGTGAAATCACCCAAATCGGTAGCGTAGACATTGTTCACGGTGAAGGTCTGAACCTGGTCAGCCGCAATAGTCACCGACTTCGGAGTGATGTTCGTCGTACGAGTTGCGTTCTTCACGTCTGCGGATGCAGCGCGTTCGGTAATGCTACACACATATCCAGCTGGAATCTCAGGGGACGTCACTTCGCCAGCACCATCAACAGTCAACGTGAACTGCTTAGGCTCAGGTTCGTTGGCACCCTCGGCTTGAGGTGCTAGCTGACCAGCTTGTGGGTTGGTCGGTGGAGTACACACGTACTCGAAGACGTATTGCTTATTCTCGTTCTGCGGAATCACCTTGTGGGGGTCTTCAACGGTCTTGACGATCTTGAATTTACCCACCGGCGTTTAGTCGGAGTGAACTTATTGGTTACCCGGAGATGCTGGCGTTCATTGGTGACAGTGTAGTTAAAGACGTTGGGGGTTTCGGGGTGGTTTTGAAGCAGGTCTCCCTGCTGGTTTTTGCGGATGTGATAGTGCCACCCATAGTCAACAGCCTGCACGTCGTTTTCAGTAAAGCGACACTGTGCGCCCACCGGGATGTTGTTGACAGGTTCAGATGGAGTGCCATCGCTCTTGATTGTCACATCACCGTCGTAGTCTTTCCCTGCAGTGGTACAGGTGTAGTGAACCGTGAATTCGGGGAACTGTTTCTTCAGCTCAGCGATTTCTGCGTCTTTACCCTCTGCAACATGTGTGCCATCTTCCGTCATGACCGCAATGACCTTGTCAAAGTAAAAACCACCAGTCGGCTTTGGGGTGTTGGTCAACGTCACGCCAATATTGCGGTCTGGCACCGTAGTAACGGTTATCTTTGACGAACCAGCCCCCTCGAGATTCGGGGCGTCGGAAGTGTTCGTTGCAGTGAACTGCGGAGCGTCATACTTGACAGCACTATCTTGAGGTATGACCTCCTCCAAGGTGACCTTGGAGCCAGCGGGCAGTTCCTTGTTTCCCTTCACCACGTCACCATTAAGAGGAACATTCAGAGTGTAGGTTTCATCGAATTTATCGTCAGGAGAATCAACAGTCACCTTAACGGGGAATTTCGTTCCATCCGTGAGCCACTCCGGGCGTGTCGCAGCAGGATTGAGCACTTTCTTCAGCTCAAAAGTGCCACGATTTACACCAGTGATGGTGCCGCTAGCATCCTGTTTAAATTCGGAAACTGCGGTTGACACAAGTGCTGTACCACGCAGGCTGGCCTTATTTGAAATATCAGTGTTTAGCGGGGATAGCACCGTCTGCGAAAGTTGATCTGTAAGACACTTGGTAGAAGCGATCAGCCTTCCAGCCGTCATTTGGACGCTTCAGGGTAATAACCTGCTTGGTTTCCCCCGGATGAATATTCTGCTCGTACGCAAGAGGCTTGCCCTTGAATCGCGGGTCATCCAGCTGGTCTTCGGTGTATTCTACGGCGTATTCGCCTCCATTTTTGATAAACTTGTGCCCAACATCACCGGCGACAAGCGTCAATTCATCTTCAATCACAACATCGCTATTGATATTGTGTTTCACCAGCTCAGAGCCAGGAACCGAGATGGTCCAGCGGGCGTGAATTTTGTCGGATTCAGCCCAGCCTTCTTTCGAAAATGTCGTTGGCGCAGTGTAATCGGCCCCGATAATTCCATCCTGGTCATCGTCACCAGGCAGACGAACAACCTGTGACACGCCATCGATCTTGAAGGTGATCTCTTTGGATTTCTGGGCTTTGGCAACCTGCACCTGCACCTCGAACATCCCGTGGACATTATCTTTGTTCGAGAACTTATCATTAAAAGTACAGGTGACAATTCTAGTGCCGCTATCGGCATTACACGTTCCACCAACAAGGCCGTCCGCGTCTCTTAGCTCAATACCTTGATCCGAGCCCAGTTTCAATACGTCCGGAAATTCCACAGAAAACTGCTGCCCGTTGCTCACGTTGCCCGCATACCAATCCCACCGAACGTGAACAAAGCTCAAGTTCTTAATGGGAGTGGTTTTGGACTCCACCCTAACATTATCTATCCTCACGGCCCCAGTGGCATGCGCCACCGGCTGATAAGTCAGCAGACTGGTGAGCACCAGAAGCAGTGAACTTACAATCGCGTAGATTTTTCGGCTCACCGAATAGCCCACAGCCCTCTCCTTTCTCTTGATACATACAAAAACCAGATGAGACCTACGGGCCGCTGACCTGACGAATTTCACAATCCCGACCAACACCATAAGCCACATAGTTCTTTAAGGATTTTATCAGTTTTTTGGGTCATGTCAACTAGGGAGTCGTCCGCGATTCAGTCGTATTCGCAGGAAAAACGGCTTTACATGCAAACATTTTAGCTCATCAAAAGCTTAATATATACTCAGATATGCCACGTGGTGAGCTGTATGGCATTTCCTTGCATTCCGCCTCGCCTAGTCGAGGTCTGCCCCCTCCCCCAAAAAAGTGACCAACTCACGAGCGGCAGTTTCAGAAACAGCAACGCAAAAGCCCGGCCCCTCCCCCACCGAAATGTGAGGACAGGCCAGGCTAAAGCGCCACAGAACGTTAAAGAAGCGTCGCTAGAACTCCCCGGTTACACGAAGGACTCCATCAACTAGGCGCGCCCCGGAATCAAGCAGCGCGGCAGCTTCTCGCTCCTTGGCAGCATCACCGGTGCCACCAAGGTTGCGGTCCACAGGCCGTTCGTACAGTGCGGCACCGCCGTGCATGGCGTCGAGAATGCGCCGCAGGCCAGCATTTTCGCGGGTGGTGGCAGCATCTTCCCACTCGGCGACACCGGTGGCACCGCGTTCTTCACGCACGGCCTCCACAAAAGCGGCCGGGTGAACAATAGCCACCAGCGCCGAGACGTGCCCGAAACCAAGGGAGGTGACAATACCTGCCTTCGGTGCGAAGCCTTCACCCGCAGCACCCAGGTCCAGGGGTTTGCGCAGCCACACCAGGCGCTGATGCTTGTTCAGCACCGGGTCCACGCAGTCCAGGGAGCGGTTGGCGGGCAGCAGCCCGGACCGCAGCACCTGGGTGAGCCCGATGATCTGAAATGCGGCGGCACCGCCCTTGGCATGCCCGGTCAGGGACTTCTGGGACACCACAAACAACGGGTTGCCCTCGCCGCGCCCCATGGCGGTGGCGAGGCGTTCGTGCAGGTCGGACTCGTTGGGGTCGTTGGCGGTAGTGGAGGTGTCGTGCTTGGAGATCACGCTCACCTCATCCGCATTCACACCCAGAGCGTACAGCGCCTTGGCCAGGCGGGAGACTTCCCCACCCTGCGCGGCACCCAGGGCACCCAGGCCCGGCGCGGGGATGGAAGTGTGCGCGCCGTCGGCAAAGGACTCTGCGAATCCCACCACGCCGAGGACGGGAAGTCCGAGGTCGGCGGCGATGGAGCCGCGGGTGAGCAGGATGGTGCCGCCACCTGCGGATTCGATGAATCCGGCGCGGCGTCGATCGTTGGCGCGTGAGAAGTAGCGCTCGTCGATGCCTTTGCCTTCGAGTTCTGCGGACGGCGCGGTGGCCGCCATGTCACCGAAGCCGGTGATGCCTTCGATGGACAGGTCGTCGAAGCCACCTGCGACCACGAAGTCGGCTTTGCCGAGCCTGATTTTGTCCATGCCTTCTTCCACGGAGACGGCGGCGGTGGCACAGGCCGCAACGGGGTGCACCATTTGTCCGTAGCCGCCGATGTAGGACTGCATGACGTGCGCGGCGGTGACATTGGGCAGGGCTTCCTGCAGGATGTCGTTGGCGCGGGGTTCGGCAAGCAGGCCGTCAACGTAGAGGGAGCGCAGGGATTCCATGCCGCCCATGCCGGTTCCTTGTGAGGAGGAAACGCGGGTGGGATGGATGGAACGCATGAGCTCGGCGGGGCTGAATCCGCTGGACAGGAACGCCTCGACGGTGCAGACGATGTTCCACAGGGCAACGCGGTCGAGGTTGTCCACCATGTCTGCGGGGATGCCGTAGACGCTGGGGTCGAATCCTTCGGGGATTTGTCCACCGACGAAGCGGCTCATGGCCATGCGCCGGGGCACACGAATGGCGGAGCCCGCATGGCGGGTGACTATCCACTCGCCGGTTTCTTCGCTATAGGCGGCGCTGGTGTTGTCGGGTTCGGAGTCGACGAAGGTGCGGGCCGCTTCCTTGTCGCTGACGGTGAAGCTCAGGTCACGGTCCAGGTAGACGGTGGTGAGTTCGGGGGCAAGGTTGCTGACCATGCCGAAATCGTCGTGGTAGCGGCGCACACCGACGCGGCCTAGCACTTCGTCGTGGTAGCGGTCGTAGATGTCTTCCTCGGCGATGTCGGAGCCGTCGGCATCAACCCAGCTGCCGTCTTCCCAGCTGATGAGTCCCATGGTCCAGGCGAGTTCGGTGACACCGGCGGCGGAGAGGTCGCCGGTGAGTTCGGCGTCGAAACGCGTGCGGGCGGAGCCGTAGGGGCCAAGCTCGCCGGCACCGACGATGACGATCATGTCGTCGAGCTTCTGGCTGACCTGCCCGGTGAAGTCGGGGGTGGTGGCCTGGAAGCGTCGGTACGGGGTGGGCAGGGCGCGCACGGTGCGGGGTTCTTCGTCCTCGCTTGTCGACGCCGCACCTGCCGCAGCATTCCGGGCCAGTTCCGCGAGGTTCACGTCGGCATCGCCGAGGCCGCCGGTGTAGTCCACCGTCACGGGTTCGGTGGCGGCCTTATCGCGCGCTTCCTGGGAAATGTTAGAGACCAGCAGCTTGGCGATGTCTTCAGTGGAGAAGGTGGTCACGCCTGCGGCTTCGACGGCCTCGACAAGCGGATCGTTGCCGCCCATCAGACCGGTGCCGCGCACCCATCCGATGAGGGCGTGCACCAGGGAGGTGTTCTCGCCCCACACGGGTTCCGCATGCCAGCGGTTGACCAGTGCATCCAGGGCTGCCTTGGATTCGCCGTAGGCACCGTCGCCGCCGAAGCGGCCGCGGTTCGGGGAGCCTGGAATCACCACGTGCAGGCGGCGTCCAACCTCCGTATTCACGCCGATAGCGGACAGCCCGGCAATGAGGCGTTCCACGCTCCATAGCAGCAGGCGCATTTCCGTTTCGGCGCGCGGGCCAGCATCCGCCAGGGAGCCGGACACGCGGGGCGCGGCGAAGGGGAACAGCAGAGTGGGTACCAGGGCGGGCTTGAGCACTTTCTTCGCACCGTTGACGGTGGCGGTCTGCTCCGAGCCGACCCACTCGATCACGGAATCTAGGTCAGCGAAGGAACTCAAGTTCGCGGGCACGACCCACAGGGCAGCCTGGCCGCGGGCGTGGGTGCGGTACAGCTCCTTGTAGAAGGTCAGACGCTCGTGGTTCAGGTTGGAGGTGGTGGCCACCACCGTGGCACCGCCGCCCAACAGCTCGCCTGTGACGGCAGCGGCAATGGAGTTCGGGGAGGCACCCGTGACCACCGCAACATCCTTGGCGTACGGCAGTGCGCTGGTATCCAGCGCCTGGGCCGCCAACTCATCCAGGCCCCAGTGCTTGGCCTGGCGGGCAACGGCCTCGCCGGCGCCGGTGACGTCCACGTCCTTGGCGTCCAGAACGCCGACGGCCACGCGGGCGATATCCTCGCGGGCGGACGCCCAGCGGTCATCTAGCAGCACGGCCTTGTTGGCGTCGAATGCGGTGGCAACGAGGCGCGGCCAATCCGAGCCGAGTTCCTGAGCCACCACGTCGAAGATGGCGGCGTCGGCATCCTTATCGTCCAGGTTGACGGTGCGGTGCGGCTCCAGGCCCAACTGCTGCAGGATCGTGCGGGCGGTTTCCGCCAGCACGCCGGCCTTGCCGGTCACTTGCTCGGCGTATTCGCCCAGCGCGGCGGAATCCACCACGCCACCAGAGCCGCCAGCACCGCCGGACGGCAACGCGACGGACACACCGTGGTTCGCGGCGACCTGGGCCACCGCGGCGTCGATAAGCGCATCAAGCTCACTGGCGTTGGAGGGTGCGATGGGGCTGAGGGTGGCCAGGTCGCCTCCGCGCAGCGACGCGCCCTCGCGGGCACCAATGACCACGGCGGCGGTGACGTGATCCGCCCAGCCCTGGCCCAGCTGCCAGGTGCCGGTGACGCGCTCGGCAATGTAGGCGGGGCGCTTGCCGGTGGGACCGGTGATGCGGCGCAGGGCGTCGGCGGAAGCATCGGACAGGACCGGGCCGAAGGCCGTGTAGCCCTTGGCCATGCGGCTGACCGTGGCTTTCAGGTCGTTCAGTTCCGCGTCGGCGGCACCGTCAATAGCACCCAGGCCGAATTCCACGCCCAAATCCAGGAGCAACTGGTTGCGGCGCGAGGACACGCCCTCCACCAGGGTTTCAATGGAATCCGTGGCGGCCATCTGGTCGGGGCGGACCTTCGTCCACACGGCGACCAGCATCTCTGTGGCATCTGCGGGGGTGAACGGAATGTCCTCCGGACGGGGGCCACCAGTGGCCGGGGCTGCGGTGAAGGCACCATCCTCCGTCGGGGCGGATGCTGCGGAGGTCACCGAGGCCGGTTCAGGCGCGGCGGGGGCGCTTTCGGCGGGAGCTGCGTCATCGGCTTCATCAGAGTCGGTGGCCACCTCACGCACCACCTCATCGGTGGCAAATACCACGCCGCGCTCACGCTCGACGTTCAACACCTCAATGTCCACGTCCGCGTACTGCGGGAGGGTGAGGGTCTGGCCCATCATGTTCGCAATAGTCGGTGCGGAACCCACGCCGACCTCGACGAAACGGTCCACACCCAGGGTTGTCAGCGCCAAGTCCTGGGTTTCAATCCAGCGGACCGGGGAGGCGAACTGCCAGGCCAAAAGCTCAATCAGGATCGTGCGGGCAAGCTTCTGCTCGTTCTTGGCGGCCGCGTCGAAATCAGCCAGAATCTCATCCAGCAGCGGCGAGGACACGACCTCCTCCATGGACTCCACGAATTCCCGGGTCAGCTCGAAGGGGCGGGCGACCAGGTTCGGAATGTAGCGGCCCACCAGCACGTCCAGATCCACGGTGTCCGGCAGCAGCGAATCCAGGTGGGCGCGGAAATCGGCCACACCATCGCGCAGCACCGACGAGTGGAACGGCACATCAATGCCCGGGATCATGATGAAGGAACGCTGGCCGGGGGCCATCTCCTCCGCAGCCTCACGCAGCGCCTTCAGCCCGGCGCGCGTACCGGCCACCGCGTACTGAAGCCCGGCGAGGTTGTAGTTCACAATCTCCAGGAATTCGCCCGATTCCTTGGAAATATTCGCCACGAAGTCAAACACATTGTCCGCGGTCAGCCCCATCTTGTTGGGGCGCAGGGCGGCCAGGCCGTAGTTGGAGTTGCCTTCGGCATCGCGATCCACCAGGCGGTGCATGGTCAGCCCGCGGCGGTACACGATCTCCACCACGGATTCCAGGGACAGCACACCAGCGTAGGCGGCCAGCGCGTTGTATTCACCCACGGAATGCCCGGCGAAGAAGGCGCGCTGGTTCAGGGCACCCGCTTCCCGCATTTCCGCGACCTGTGCCACACCCAGGGTGGCCATGGCCACCTGCGTGAATTGCGTGAGGAACAGCACGCCCTTCGGGTGGTGGAACTTCTCCCCCCTTGACCACTACCTCGGTGGGGTTGTTCTTCACGATCTCCAGCACGGAGAATCCCAGCTTGGCGCGGGTGTGTCGATCCGCCCGGTCCCACACTTCCTTGGCGGCCTTGGAGTTCTTGCGGGCTTCCATGCCCATGCCTTGGGACTGGATGCCCTGGCCGGGGAATGCGTAGAACGTCACGGGTGCTGCCATCACTGCAGTGGCCTTGAGCACCAGGTTTCCGTCAACGGTGGCGGTGATTTCCCGCACCTCGCCGCATCCGGGGCGATTATCGACGCCCGCGCGCTCAACCAGGAAGTCGATGCGTGCGCCCGGCATGATCGGGGCCAGCATGGTGGCCGTGTATTCCACGACGCGGTTCGGCGCGGTCGTGGTGGTGTCGTCGCTGTAGCCGGCGGCGGCGATGAGTTCCGCGAGTGCGGAGGTCCACATGCCGTGCACAATCACGTTGGGAAGGCCAGCCAGGTGCGCGGCCGTCTCGGAGACGTGGATGGGGTTGCGGTCTCCGGAAACCAGCGCGAAGGACAGCATGCTTTCCGGTGCGGTGACCGTGGTGAAAGCGCGGAACGACCGTGGGGTGTCAATCACGCTCGGCAACGCCGAGGAATTGGTGCGGGCGGTGCTGGTGCCCCGGCGGCCACGAATGGCAAAACGCTCCGACAGGGTGGCCAGGCGCGTGCCGTCCGCATCAATTTCGGCGCGAACCAGGATGAGGCGACCAATGTTGGTGTCCTTCACCTCGTCGGTGTGCGCCGTGATGGTCAGCTCCGCGGTGCCCTCGGGCAGGGTGTCCGCGAGCTTGATGTGGTGCTCCAGATGCACCAGGCTCAGCATGCCCTCCACCACGGAATCCCCGTCGGTGCCGGGAATCACGGCATTCCGCACAGCCGCGAAAATGGCGGGCCAGGCGTGTCCAACCAGCACGTCCGGGGCGGTGCCGCTTGCAGTCAAGCTGGTCGGCAGGAATGCGGCGGTGACGTTGTTGTAGTCGGCGGTCTGGGCGGCGTCGATACGCGTGGTCCAGGTGGCCGTGCCGTCCTTCACCTCGGCGAGCGTGCCACCGGCGGCGATGCGGGTGAGTTCCGCCATCGCCGCCTCCGCATCGGCCTGGGTGACCTGCGGGACAGCGCCATCAGTGTCAGTGAGGGTGAAACGAATAGTCAGGTCAGCGGTGGTGCCAAAAGCCGTGGAACCCGCCAGCGGCACGGTCAGCACGGCGTGGTTCTCGTCCTCGGTAACAAGCTGCGCGCCCGTCGGAGCATGCGACGCTTCAGAGGCATCCTCGGCGAGCGTCCACGCATGTGTATCGCCCAAGCGCTCGATCACGGAGGCAGTGTTGCGGCCAGCCCAGTAGGTGCCCGCAGCGTTAATCACGCGCTCCACCGGAGTGGTGGTCACGTCTTCCGCAGAAACGCCCAGCTCTTCGAGGCGCTTGACCGACGCGGTATTGAAACGACCCAGCAGCTCAGCCACCGGCTCGTCCACCTTCGTGATGCCCGCAACGGCGGCGGGACCAGGAATGATGCACACGGCATCGGCGTCATAGCGGGCGTCCTGCGCCTGCCACAGGGAATCCGAACGCCACCAGCGGCGCACGTCCTTATCGATCACCGGCACGAAATTCACCGGCTTACCCGGGGTGCGGGCCAGCTTCAGGAACCACGCCACATCCGCCGGGTGCAGCACATCCGTGGCGGCCTGCGGGTACTCCTCCACGAGGCGAGCCACGGCCTTCTCGGCGGACTCATCCTGGGCAAGCGTAATCAGCGGGGTGAACTCCCCATGGTCCTGATCCGTCAGGCGGGCTTCCATGCGCTCCAGCATCTGAGTAAAGCGGTTAAACCAGGAAACGTCGGTCCAGCCCTTGTCGGTGGTCTCAGTGCTGGTGGTCTCAGTGTTGGTGGTCGGCCCGGACAGCTCCAGGTAACGCTTCAGCCACTGCTCATAGGTCATGGCCTCCACATCGCCGAAATACGGCTTGCAGGTCTTAGCAATCGCCGCAATGATCTCCTCGCGGCGGGCCTGCACGGCCTCTTCATCGCCCGCGACCTCATCCAACAAACGGCCAGCCTGGGCGGCGGAATTATCAATCTCATGAATATCCGCACCCAACTGCGAACGGCCCGACGCCATGCCGTTAACGGCGGAACCGGCACCCACCCAGGAGTCCACGCCCTTGGTGTCCGCCAGAAGCTTCTTGACCTGCGGAGACGTCTTCGCCTCCTTGGTGGCCATCGCTGCGGTGCCCACCAAAACGCCGTCGACCGGCATCTTCGGCAGATCGTAGGACAATGCCCACTCACCGCTGATGTAATCCGCGGCGCGCTCCGGGGTGCCAATGCCGCCGCCGACAACCAGCACCGCGTTCGGCTGCTGACGAATCTCGTCATACGTGGCAATCAGCAGGTCATCCAGATCCTCCCACGAATGGTGGCCACCCGCCTTACCACCCTCAACCTGGATGATCACCGGAATATCCGGCACCTGACGCGCCACCGAGAGCACTTTCTTGATGTGCTTGACCGCGCCGGGCTTGAAGCACACCCACGGGAAACCATTGTTGCGCAGTTCCTTGATCAGGGCGACGGCGTCGTCGCGATCCGGCATGCCGGCGGTAACCACCACGCCATCAATCGGCGCGCCGTTCTCGCGGGCACGCTGGACTAGGCGCTTGCCGCCGATCTGCATCTTCCACAGGTACGGGTCCAGGAACATGGAGTTGAACTGCGCGTTCACGCCCGGGTTGAGCAACCCCGTCAGCTTCTCAATGTTCGACTCCAGGATTTCCGGGGTGACCTGTCCCCCACCGGCCATCTCCGCCCAGTGGCCCGCGTTCGCCGCCGCGGCCACGATCTCCGGGTCCACCGTCGTCGGTGTCATGCCCGCCAGCATCATCGGCGAACGACCCGTCAGGCGGGTGAACTTGGTTTCTACTTTGGTGCTGTCTTGCTTGTGACTAGTTTCGGCGCGAATTCCGTCCACTTCTTCGGCAGCGTCGGCCCCATGCCCGGATCGAACAACAGCGCCTGACCGTCGTTGTCACACACCGCGAACGACAACGCTCCCCGCCCCTGGGCCACAGCATTCGTCAGCTTAACGACGCCCCCGTCAGGTCCTACGTCCAGCAGCCACCGCACTCCCGCATCAATGGCCTTATTCACCTGCTCAATCCAGTCCTCGGGGTTAACCAGCACGTCCTTGGCGCATTGCTCGGCCAGTTCCTCGTTCAGGCCACAGGCCTTCGCCCACTCCACCACCTGATCCACCGCAGCCTGCATTGCCGGGTGGTGGAATGCAATCTGTACGTCCAGTGGGTTAAACACCGGGGCGAACGGTTTACCGCCGCGCTCCTTATTCGCAATAGCCTTCGCATCCTTAGCGGCGCGCGCCTGCAGGAAGGACTGTACCCGCTGCACATCATCCGGGCGACCGACCACCACAAACGAATCCCGGGTGTTGCGCAGACCGATGATGGGGCGGGTTGCATCGTCGGCGGAGTCGTCTGTTGTGGCGGCGATGGCCTCCTCCAGCTGCTTCTGAGTCACCCCCTGCACCGATACCATCGGGCTCAGCTCGCCGTTGCGGATCAACCCGTGTACCCGAGCAGCATGCACACCAGCGGCACCGATCAGTTCAGCGATAGCCAGAATCTCTGCGGCCTGCGTTAAATCCTTCAGCAGATGCACGCCCAGTGCACCCTGGGAATGACCGATGGTGACGGCGCTTTTCTCCAGGCTCAGGCGCTGCGCCTCCAGGGTATCCAGCGTGGCCAGCTGCGAGACGAAATGCCCGGCACGCTCAGCACAGCCTGCGAGATATCGAACGCCGGATCGTCGTCGTTTGACGCCCAATCCACTGGGTCAAAACCGAAGGGGCGGGCGGCAGTCAGTTCATCCGCCACCGGCTCGGTTAACGACGCCGCACGCTCCACAATGCTGTTCACATTGAAGCCAGCACCAGCAGCGACCGCCTCCCGCAACGTCTTCAACCAGTTAAACCCCTGGCCCGAAAACACCAAGGAAAAAGGTTGCTCACCAAATTTCTGCACCAGACGATCCCGGCTAAAAGTGTGCTGATGATCAGACACGTAACACTCGCTCCCTGTAGTCGTTGGTAGTCGTGCGCGGCACAGACGTCCGCTAGTTTTGCATAACAAATGTGCCACAAAATCATGAGGAAAGCGTCATCTTTACATAACAAGGCGGCTGTGGATGATATGCATTATCCCAGGTGGTGGTTCGTTTCGTTAGGAAAAACGTGCTGCTCAGAGCGTTTTATGAAAACCCTAAGAAATATCTCGATCGTGTCTCGAAGACCACCCATATGGGGGTGAATTTGAACGTGTGTGAATGAGGCGGCATGTCGCGGGCTGACGGCGCGGAAGGCGGGGCGTCGACAAGCGGCGGTGAGCTACAGTGTGCCGGCCTGCTACAGCGTGGCAGCGAGGGCGGCGCGGGCACGTTCCAGACGCGACAACGGATCCATCGTGGACACATCGACGCCCGGCGACGGCAGGAACTGGTGACACGGTGACAGGCCCTCCACATCCACCTCAGCCGACGGCGTAATCCCCTCCACAGCGCAATACTCATCCAGATGACGCGAAATACTCATATATATAGGGTGCCATGCGGCGGTGGGTTCAGCGGCGTTGGGGTGAGGTGG